>Ga0265293_10000248_pt1 | contig 134250 bp, 107 predicted proteins | sample Munlanlewell138R_FD_192505 | JGI IMG/M metagenome (GOLD analysis project Ga0265293, IMG submission 192505) | Leachate microbial communities from a municipal landfill in Southern Ontario, Canada - Leachate well 138R | ecosystem: Engineered > Solid waste > Landfill > Unclassified | place...
AGATGGTAATGCCAGGCGATAACGTAAAGTTAGACGTGGAATTGATTCACCCAGTTGCTATGGAAGAAGGTTTACGCTTTGCGATTCGCGAAGGTGGCCGTACTGTAGGTGCTGGTGTGGTAACAAAGATATTAAGCTAACCACGCTTATTATCAATTTATTGAAATTGCGGAAATAAGTAGATGGTTTGCGCTATCTACTTTCCGCGTATTTACGGGCGTAGCTCAGTTGGTAGAGCACTGGTCTCCAAAACCAGGTGTCGGGAGTTCGAGCCTCTCCGCCCGTGCACTAATTTAAAAAGGAAACATGGCTAAATTATCCGGAATATTTGATGGCGTTGTTGCTGAGTTTAAAAAGGTTTCATGGCCAACTCAAAAAGAACTTATCGATAATACAATTATAGTAATAGTGTTCTCAATAATACTGTCTGTATTTATATTTGGTGTAGACCAAGTGTACAGTACAGTTTTAGAATTTATATATAAATAATGGGAAACGAACAGGTACATGACTGGTATGTTATTCGTTGCTTTTCTAGTCATGAAAAGAAAGTAAAAGAGTTTCTCGATCGAGAGATTGAAGAACAAGGTCTTCAAGATAAGATTACCGAAGTTTTAGTACCTACTGAAACCGTAGTAGAAATACGTGGTGGAAAGAAGCGTACAAGGGAAAAGAATTTTTTCCCAGGGTATATCTTAATCAATACCCATTATGATGAAGAAGTAAATAACCTTGTTCAAAGTGCACCGTCGTGTTTAGGTTTTTTGAAAGTTGGTAAAGCCCAAACGGTTCCTCAGCCATTAAAAAAACATGAAATTAACCGCATTATTGGCCGAGTTAAAGACAGTGTTGAAGAAAATCAGAATATAAGAATCCCATACAGTGAAGGGGATTTAGTGAAAGTTATAGCAGGGCCGTTCAAAGATTTTGATGGTACTGTGCAGGAGGTTAACACCGACAAGTTGAAATTGAGAGTGTTGGTATCCATTTTTGGACGCCGAACCCCCGTAGAAGTAGACGTGAGCCAAGTGGAATCGGCTACTTAAAATAAAGAAACTAGTTAATCTAGCTATTACGCGAACAAACAGAAGTTACTAATTATTAGGATCCTGATAATCCATGGCTAAAAAAGTTGAAAGAATCCTGAAGCTCCAAATAGTAGGCGGACAGGCAACCCCTGCCCCACCTGTAGGACCGGCACTCGGCCAAGCAGGTATTAATATTATGGAGTTTTGTAAAGCCTTTAACGCTAAGACTCAGGAAAAAGCCGGAACAGTTATACCAGTAGAGATTACTGTGTATGGTGATAAATCGTTTAGCTTCAAAACGAAAACACCACCAGCACCAGTACTTCTCAAAAAGATAGCGAAGATACAATCCGGATCAGGCGAACCAAACCTAAAGAAAATAGGTACGGTAACCTGGAGCCAGTGCAAGGAAATTGCCCAAGAAAAAATGGAAGACTTAAATGCGTTTGACATTGAATCTGGTGCAGAAATGATTGCTGGAACGGCTCGAAGTATGGGTCTTAGAGTAAAACGTGATAAATAAGGAAGTGTAATCATGGCAAAAAAAGGAAAGAAGTACGAACAGGCTGCGGCATTAGTTAATCCAGGAGTAGAATATACTCTGGAGGAAGCTTGCGACCTGGTTAAAAAAACTTCCAATGCTAATTTTGATGCGTCTGTTGATATTGATATCCGTTTGGGTGTTGATCCTCGACATGCAGATCAGATGGTGCGTGGAACTGTGAGCTTGCCTCATGGTACTGGAAAGGAAGTTCGCGTCTTAGCTCTCGTAAATGAGTCTAAACAAGACGAAGCCAGAGAAGCAGGTGCCGATCATGTTGGTATGGATGATTACATAAAAAAGATTGAAGAAGGGTGGGCAGAAATCGACGTGATTATAGCCACACCTGATGTAATGGGAAAACTCGGTAAACTTGGACGTTTTCTGGGACCTAGAGGTCTCATGCCGAACCCTAAAAGTGGAACAGTAACAATGGATGTTGCCGATGCTGTAAAGCAGGTAAAAGCCGGACAAATCGACTTTAGAGTTGACAAGTACGGAATATTGCACTCATCTGTTGGTAAAGTAAGTTTCGACGTAAATGACATAAAAGAAAATGCAGCTGCATTCTTAACTACTGTCATGCGCTTAAGACCAGCTTCCGCTAAAGGACTGTACGTAAAGAGTGTATTTATGAGCAGTACCATGGGGCCAAGCATACCCATAAGCAGAACCGCAGTAACATCCCTTAATTAGGAGGAATTGAATTATGCCTACTGCAGAAAAGCAAGCAGTTCTTAATGAGATTACCGAAAACCTGAAAAATGCTAATGGCTTATATATTGCCAAGTATTCAGGAATGTCGGTAGCCGATTCAAACGAACTACGAGGAGTATTCCGTAAGGGAAATATTTTCTACAAAGTTTACAAAAATAAGTTAATGAAACTTGCTATGGAAGAATTAGGAGGCTACGATAAAGTACTCCCTTCCTTAGTAGATCAGAACGCTTTTGCATTTGTTGAAGATGAATTATCTGCACCAGCCAAAGTTTTAAAAGAATTCGCCAAAACTAAAAAGAAGCCCGAATTTAGAGGCGCCTTTATAGATGGTGAGTTTTATGGACCGGATAAATTAGAAGTCTTAGCCGCAATGAAGTCGAAAGACGAAGTTATTGGCGATATAATAGGCTTACTATTATCACCTGCTACTAACATAGTAAGTGCGCTAACAGCGCAAGGTTCTAACCTTGTTGGTGCTGTAAAAACTATTGCCGAAAAAGGCGAGTAACACCCTTATTAAACCTGTCTTTTAAAGACAGAAAAATTTTATACTAAAAAAACACTGGAGATAAAAATGGCTGACGTGAAAGAACTAGCTGAAAAGCTTGTCAACCTAACTATCAAAGAAGCAAATGAGCTTGCACAAGTACTAGAAAATGATTACGGTATTAAACCTGCTGCTGCGGCTGTTGCCGTTGCAGGACCTGCTGCTGGTGGCGATGACGCTGCTGAAGAGCAAACTGAGTTTGACGTAATCCTTACTTCTGCTGGTGAGAAAAAAATCGCCGTTATTAAAGAAGTTCGCGGTATCACTGGCCTTGGCTTAAAAGAAGCAAAAGAATTAGTTGATAGTGCCCCAGGTGCTGTCAAAGAAGGAATTGCTAAAGCAGAAGCTGAGGAAATTAAAGCTAAGCTTGAAGAAGCTGGCGCAAGTGTAGAGCTTAAGTAAGCACTGTATTACTGTCGTTGGTAGCCAATATCGTGAAAACGGTATTGGCTATTGGCGTCTATATTAATTAACCCCTGGTTATAAGGGGTTTTTACCGTTCATTTTACCTTCAACAAAAAGGAGAGGTTCCTTTTGAGCAAGAAGATGCAAACTATTCCGCACACGACGCGCCAATCATTTGGTCGCACTCAACAAGTTTTAGATTACCCAGATTTTCTGGATATCCAATTAGAGTCTTTTGAGAAATTCGTACAACTAGATATTGCACCAAACGAGCGTGCAAATCAAGGCTTACAACGAATATTCTTAGAAAACTTTCCAGTACAGGACACTCGAGAAACTCATATACTTGAATTTCTCTATTATAATGTTGATGTACCTCGCTATACTATAAAAGAATGTCAAGAACGTGGGCTAACATACTCAGTACCACTTAAAGCAAAATTACGCCTTTCCTCGGTAGATGATAGTGATGAAGCTAGCGAAACTATTGAACAAGAAGTTTTCTTGGGTGATTTACCTTGGATGACTAACCGCGGTACATTTATTATAAATGGCGCAGAGCGTGTTATTGTATCTCAGTTGCACAGATCACCAGGTGTATTCTTTGGCCAATCTGTTCACCCTAATGGTACACAGCTATATTCTGCTCGTGTAATTCCATTTAAGGGCTCTTGGATTGAGTTTACCACAGATATTAGAGACGTTCTTTGGGCATATATAGACCGTAAAAAGAAGATTCCGGCTACCACGCTTTTACGTGCATTGGGCTATTCTTCTGATATAGAACTATTAGGTCTTTTTGAAATGTCAGAAAGCATAAAGTTCGGCTCGAAACCAGATTATAATAAGAAACTGGTAGGTAGACGACTTGCACAGAATATTATTGTTGAAGAGCTCGAAGAAATTGTAGATGACGAAACGGGTGAAGTAAGCGAAGCATTAAACCGTAAAATTATATTTGAGCGCGACCATGAGTTGACCGAAGATGACTACGGTATGTTTAAAGAGATAGGCACTAAAAGCATTTTAGTTCAAACTATTTCTGCTGAAGAATCTGAGCGTTCTGTAGTAATGAACACACTACGTAAAGATCCTACTTGGGATGAGCGTAGTGCACTTGGCGAAGTTTACCAACAAATCCGTTCTGGTGAAATGCCAGATCCTGAAACTGCACGTGCAATTTTAGAAAGATTGTTTTTTAGTGATAAAAAATATGATTTAGGTGAAGTTGGGCGATACCGTTTAAATAAGCGTTTACGCTTAGAAGGTAATGAAGATATTCAGTACCTAACTAAAGAAGATGTTGTTGCCATTGTAAGAGAAGTAATTCGTCTTAAAAACATGAAATCTCAAGTTGATGATATTGATCACTTGAGTAACCGTCGTGTAAGAACAGTTGGCGAGCAATTAGGTCAGCAATTTGCTGTAGGTCTAGCTAGAATGGCTAGAACTATTAAAGAAAGAATGAACTCTAGAGATGCCGAGCAACTAACTCCACAAGATTTAGTAAATGCGCGTACCATTTCAAGTGTTATTAATACTTTCTTTGGTACCAATCAGCTATCACAGTTTATGGATCAAACGAATCCATTAGCAGAGATTACGCACAAACGTCGTATGTCGGCTCTTGGCCCTGGTGGTTTAACACGAGAGCGTGCTGGTTTTGAAGTACGTGACGTTCACTACACGCATTACGGAAGGCTTTGCCCTATTGAAACCCCTGAGGGTCCAAATATTGGTCTAATTTCTTCACTTTGTGTGCATGCAAAAATTAACAACTTCGGCTTTATTGAAACTCCTTATCGTACAGTAGTTGATAATAAAGTAACATCTGAAGTTGTATACCTTGCAGCAGAGCAAGAAGATGAGACTGTTATTGCGCAGGCAAATGCTGAGTTAAATGAAGATAATTCATTTACTAACGACGCTATATTCTCACGTATGCGCGAAGGTAACTATATAGTTGCCAAGCCTGAAGAAATTGAATTCATGGATGTTGCAACCAATCAGATTACTTCTTTGGCTGCGGCAATGATTCCATTTATTGAGCATGATGATGCAAACCGTGCACTTATGGGCTCGAACATGCAGCGTCAAGCAGTACCATTACTACGCCCAGAGGCACCAATAGTTGGAACTGGACTTGAGCATAGAGCAGCGCGTGACTCACGTGCAATTGTTACTGCCGATGCAGATGGTACAGTAGTATATGTAAGTGCTACAGAAGTTCGTATTAAGTATGATCGTAGCGATATTGAACAACACTGTTATTTTGATGGTGGCGTTAAATCATACTTTCTTGACAAGTTCTTAAGAACTAACCAGGATACTTGTATTAACCAACGTGCAATTGTTAAGGTTGGCGATACTGTTAAAGCAGGGCAGGCTATTATTGATGGTTGCTCTACTGATGGTGGCGAGTTAGCATTAGGCCGTAATTTACTAGTAGCATTTTTACCTTGGAGAGGTTACAACTTTGAGGATGCTATAGTAGTTAGCGAGCGTATTGTACAAGACGATATATATACATCTATCCACATTACAGAATTCGAACAACAAGTTCGTGACACTAAGCGTGGTGAAGAAGAGCTAACGCGTGAGATTCCTAACGTAAGTGAAGAAGCTACACGTAATTTGAGTGAGCAGGGTATTATTCGTATTGGTGCTAAGGTTAATCCTGGCGATATACTAGTTGGTAAAATTACTCCAAAAGGTGAGTCTGACCCTACGCCAGAAGAAAAGCTTCTACGCGCTATCTTTGGTGATAAAGCTGGTGATGTTAAAGATGCCTCACTTAAAACACCTCCAGGTGTTTCAGGTACAGTTATCGACACTAAACTATTTAGCCGAAAAAGAGACGAATTAGTATCTCGAAAAGAAGAGAAGAAACGTGTTGAACAAGAAAATGAGCGCCATCAACAAAAGCTGGCTGATCTAAATCAGCAGTGGGCAGACAAAATGTATTCTCTATTAAGAGACAAAACATCTCCAGGAGTTCTCGACTACAGTAATGTAGAGCTAATTCCAAAGGGTGAAAAATATAAGAAGTCTGTATTTGAAGAAATTGATCCGGTTAATATTAACGAAAATATAGACTGGGCAACCGATCAAGAACTTGTAGCACATGTACGTGTATTATTCCACAATTACCGTGAATTACGCCGTGCTATTGATAGCGAAGCGAAAAGACGTACGTTTGCAATTCAAGTAGGCGATGAGCTACCTCCTGGAATTATTCAGAAGACAAAAGTATATATCGCTAAGAAGCGTAAGCTTCAAGTAGGTGATAAAATGTCGGGTCGTCACGGAAATAAAGGTGTGGTTGCAAAAATTGTACCTCAAGAAGATATGCCATTTATGGCAGACGGGACTCCGGTAGACATTTGTTTGAACCCACTTGGCGTACCTTCTCGTATGAACCTTGGTCAAATTTATGAAACTATTCTTGGTTGGGCTGGTCATAAACTTGGAGTAACATTTGCTTCTCCAATTTTTGACGGTGCAACAATGGATGATGTAAAAGCCAAACTAAGAGAAGCTGGCTTGCCAGAAGATGGCCGTGTAATATTACATGACGGACATACAGGTGAGCCTTTTGCACAGAAAACTACCGTAGGGCATGTGTATATGCTTAAACTGAATCACTTGGTTCAAGATAAAATGCATTCACGTTCTATTGGACCATACTCACTAATTACACAACAGCCATTGGGTGGTAAAGCTCAATTTGGTGGACAGAGACTTGGTGAGATGGAAGTTTGGGCCCTATATGCTTATGGAGCATCTAGTATCCTAAAAGAAATGCTCACTGTAAAAAGTGATGATGTTAAAGGGCGTTCCAAAGTTTATGAGGCCATTGTAAAAGGTGAAAACCTTCCTGATGGAGACGTACCAGAATCATTCAAGGTATTATTACGAGAGCTTATGGGTCTCGGCCTTGAAATTCATATAGATTAATTTACTGTTAATAAAGTAATGGAGGAAAACCCTTGCCTATAACTAAAACATTAGCAGTCACTAACGACTTCAGCAGCATTGGTATATCACTAGCATCTGCTGAGACTATTTTGTCGCAATCTCATGGAGAAGTATTAACTCCAGAAACAATTAATTACAGAACCTTTAAGCCAGAGATGGACGGTCTTTTCTGCGAAAAGATCTTCGGACCGGTAAAGGATTACGAATGCCATTGTGGTAAGTACAAGCGTATTCGTTATAAAGGTATTATTTGCGATCGTTGTGGGGTTGAAGTAACAAGAAAAGCTGTTCGTCGTGAGCGTATGGGGCATATTACCCTAACCGTTCCCGTTGTGCATATTTGGTACTTCAAGTCATTGCCGAACAAAATTGCATATCTGTTAGGATTGTCATCCAAAAACCTTGACCGAATTATTTATTACGAAACTTTTGTAATTATTAATCCAGGTGTGGCTCGCGATTTGGGCTATGCAAAAGGTGATATGATTACAGAAGAAGAGAAGTACGATATATTTGATCAACTTCCAGAAGATAATTTTGAATTAGACGATGATGATGAAGATAAATTCATCGTTAAGGAAGGAGCTGATGCTGTACAAGCAATGTTATCTGACCTTGACTTGGATGAGTTAGCTTACCAATTGCGTTACGAGGTGAAGAATGAAACTTCACAAATGCGTAAGAAGAAAAAGCTAAAGCGTCTTCAAGTAATTGAGTCTTTCCGCTCAGCAGCTAAACACACCGAAAACCGCCCAGAGTGGATGGCACAAAGTGTAATTCCGGTAATTCCACCAGAATTAAGACCTCTTGTTCCATTAGAAGGTGGCCGTTTTGCTACTTCGGATTTAAATGATTTATACCGACGTGTAATTATTAGAAACAATCGTTTAAAGCGATTGATGGATATTAAAGCTCCTGACGTAATCCTCAGAAATGAGAAACGTATGCTTCAGGAAGCAGTAGATTCACTCTATGATAACTCACGTAAATCTAACGCAGTTAGAAATAACAATCGCCCGCTTAAATCATTAAGCGACATGTTAAAAGGTAAAAGTGGACGTTTCCGCCAAAACCTTTTAGGTAAGCGTGTTGATTATTCTGGACGTTCAGTAATTGTGGTAGGCCCAGAGCTTAAAATGCACGAATGTGGGTTACCAAAAGAAATGGCTGTAGAGCTTTACAAACCGTTTATTATTCGCCGATTAATTGAGCGTGGATATGTAAAAACGGTGAAAAGCGCTAAGAAAGTTGTTGATCGTAGAGATCAAGTTGTATGGGAAGTTCTAGAAAATGTAATTGATGGACACCCAGTAATGCTAAACCGTGCACCTACTCTTCACCGTTTAGGTATACAAGCATTCCAACCAGTTCTTATAGAAGAAAAAGCAATTCGTCTCCATCCGTTAGCGTGTACAGCTTTCAACGCGGATTTTGATGGTGATCAGATGGCAGTCCACCTTCCATTAAGTAACGATGCAATTCTTGAAGCATCTGTACTAATGCTTGGCTCACATAATATTATGAGTCCTGCAAACGGTGGTCCAATTGCAGTACCTTCTCAAGATATGATTTTAGGCCTATACTACTTAACTAAGTTAGGTAATGGCATGAAAGGCGAAGGGAAAAATTTCTCTAGTACTGACGAAGTATTAATTGCATTCGATCAAGGTCAACTTGATTTACATGCAAAAATCAATGTTAGAATTACTACTGTTGATGAAGAAGGCAATAGCACTTCTGAAATTATTAAAACTTCTACAGGCCGTGTACTCTTTAATGAGATTGTTCCGAAACAAATGGGCTTTATGAATAAGACCTTTGGTAAGAAAGAGCTTCGTACACTAATTGGTGAAATTTATACAACAGCTGGAACAATACCTGCTTCATTGTTCTTAGATGATATGAAAAAACTAGGTTTTGAAAACGCTACCCTTGGTGGGCTTTCATTTAGTCTAGAAGATATTATCATCCCAGATACTAAAGCAGAGTTAATTAATAACGCAAAAGATGAAGTTGCTGAAATCCAAAGTAGATATGAAATGGGTTTCATTACTGATAACGAGCGTTATAACCAGGTAATTGATAAGTGGACTAGTACTACTAACCGTGTTTCTGAAACACTATTTACAGCACTAGCGAACAACCGAGAAGGGTTTAACCCAGTATTTATGATGGCTGACTCTGGAGCTCGTGGTTCTAAAGAGCAGATACGTCAGCTTGGTGGGCTTCGTGGATTGATGGCTAAGCCTCAAAAAAGCTCCATGCAGCAGGGTAATGAAGTAATTGAAAACCCGATTTTATCTTCTTTTAAAGAGGGTTTAACGGTTCTTGAGTACTTTATTTCTACTCACGGTGCTCGTAAAGGTCTTGCCGATACAGCTCTTAAAACTGCCGATGCTGGTTATTTAACCCGTCGATTAGTGGATGTAGCACAAGACGTAATTATTACTGAAGAAGATTGTGGTACCCTACGTGGTATTAAAATGGCAGCTCTTAAAGATAACGAAGATGTTATTGAGCGCTTAGAAGATCGCCTAATTGGTCGTTTTTCACTTCATGATATTTACGATCCTATTTCTGACGAATTACTTTGCGAAGCTAGCCAGATGATTGACGAAGCTATAGCGAAGAAAATTGCAGAAACATCTATAGAAGAAGTTGAAATTCGTTCAGTTCTAACTTGCGAAACAGGGCGTGGCGTTTGTGCAAAATGTTATGGCCGTGATTTAGCTCGTGGTAGTGAAGTTGAAAAAGGTGAAGCAGTAGGAGTAATTGCTGCACAATCTATTGGTGAGCCTGGTACTCAGCTAACACTTCGTACTTTCCACGTTGGTGGTGCAGCTTCTCGTATAGAGGCTGACTCTCAGCATAAAGCTAAATTCGATGGTAAAGTTGAATTTGAAAATATTAGAGTGGTAAAATATGATGATGGCGAAGAAGAGCATAACATCGTATTAAGCCGTGCTGGTGAATTAAAGATTGTTGACGACGAAGGCAAGATGCTAATTAGCTATAACGTGCCTTATGGTTGTGAAATGATGGTAGAAGAAGGTGATACCGTTCCTAAAGGCGCACAGCTTTGTAAGTGGGACGCGTATAACGCACTAATCTACTCTGAAATTGATGGTACTGTTGAGTATAAAGATATTATTTCTGGCGTAACCTATACAGAAGATACAGATGCTCAAACTGGTCACCGTGAGAAAGTTGTAATCGACTCTAAAGATCGTACGTTAGTACCTACATTAGTAGTGAAAACAGGCGATATAATTAGAGAAACTACGTTACCTGTAGATACTCACGTTTCTGTTGAAGACGGAGAAAAAGTAGTTTCAGGACAGGTAATTGCTAAGATTCCTAGAGCAACTTCCAAGTCGAAAGATATTACAGCAGGTCTACCTAGAGTAACCGAGTTGTTTGAGGCACGTGCCCCAAGCGACCCAGCTATAGTATCTGAGATTGATGGTATTGTTGAAATGGGTGGTCGTAAGCGTGGTTCTCAAGAAATATTTGTTAAATCGAAAGATGGTACAGATGAGAAGAAATACTTAATCTCGCTTAGTAAGCATATTTTAGTGCAGTCTAACGACTTTGTTAAGGCAGGACAGGCATTATCTGACGGAACTATTCCAGCTCAGGATATCCTAAACATACTAGGGCCATACGCTGTTCAATCTTACTTAGTAAATGAGATACAGGAAGTTTACCGTCTGCAGGGTGTAAAAATTAACGATAAGCATATTGAAGTTATCGTAAGCACCATGATGCAGAAAGTAGAAGTGACTGATCCCGGCGATACTATGTTCCTTGAAGACGATAAAATTGATCGTTTTGAAGTGAATAGCAAAAATGATGAGTTAATCGGAAAGTTTGTGGTTACAAACCCAGGCGGAAGTGAACTCAAAAAAGGAGCAATCCTTGATCGCCGTGAAGTACGCGATATTAACAATCAGCTCATTAAAGATGAGAAGGAAGAACTAGAAACACGTGAGGCAGAACCAGCTATTTCTAAGCCAATTCTGCTTGGTATTACACGTGCGGCTCTTTCAACTGAAAGTTGGTTATCAGCTGCATCCTTCCAGGAAACAACGAAAGTACTTACTCAAGCTTCTATAGAAGCTAAGAAAGATTTCTTACGTGGCTTGAAAGAAAACGTAGTTGTTGGCCATAAAGTGCCAGCTGGTACAGGTCTACATGAGTACAACGATATTATTGTTGGCTCTAATAAGGACATGGAAGAAACCGAAGTTGAGGTTGCTAAAGTATTCGAAGAATTAAGCGGAAGCGACCAGGAGTCTGCAGAAGTTTAAGATCTATTCATAGACCATTACATTATAAACCCTGTTCGTTTAATTACGAACAGGGTTTTTTATTTAAACTACTTTTTTCCTTTATAAGGGATAGTACAAGTAAACCAAATCATATACATTATCTAGCTATAAGGTTACTTAATAGCCGACAGCTTAATTTCTACCTTACCATCACGTGGAAGGCGACTCACCTCAACAACAGCTCTTGCTGGTGGGTTTGTCGGAAAATACTGAATATAGATTTCATTAAACTTCGCATAGTTATCCATGTCGTCTATAAAAACCTGTACTTCTACTACATCAGCGAAAGTGTAGTTTGCAGCTTTAAGGATGGCTTCAATATTTTTTAATGTTTGATGGGTTTGGCCTTCTATACCTTCTGCAAGTTCATTGGTTTCATTATTAAAACCAAGCTGACCAGAAAGAAAGAGTTGATTTCCTACTTCCACTGCATGTGATAGAATTTTAGATGTAGCGCGCCCAGGTACTTCTATATACTTTTTATTGTTTGGTTGCTCTTGTACTGTGCAACCAACCACAATAAACAACAATAAAGGAAGATATAAATATAAACTCATGATTAAATACTATTGATTAATAACGTTAAAATTTACTTGCCACAATAAGAATTACAGAGATGATTTAATAATCATTTTAATAAATATTAGGCAAAAAAAATCAGGCTAGTATGAACCTAGCCTGACTATTATATTTTGAAATAGATGTTGTGCGAATATGAATTTAGAAGATTACTACTATTTGTTTTTTTCTAAAGTAGCTAGTAAACCTTCTGCTTCTTTTATTAAGTCGTCGGCCTTTTGTTTTGCCTCTAGTACAACTTTATCGCCTTTGTCTTTTGCTTCTGAAACAAGATGTCTTTTTTCTTCTCTCAATTGTTCTAGCAATTCATTTAAGTCATCTTTGTAATTACTAAGACGGTAAGAAAGACGATCTCTTGTATTTTTACCTGTATCGGGGGCATAAAGTAAAGCAATTGCTGCACCAGCTAATGCGCCACTTAAAAGACCTAGTATAAAATTTCCTGATTTATTCATAATAATTCATTTAGGGTGTCAAATAGTCTGTTTTAAGAATAGTTAATTGGTGCCCCAATTACCACTATTCTAAGAGGAATATTTAGTCATTTGTTTCTACGCTATTAACTTCTAAAACTGATTCTGGTTTTGGAAACAACCCTTTAAACCAACTAATAATTTGGTTAAAACCAACAGATAGCGACGGAGTTATAAATAAAGTTAAGATGGCACCAAAAGCTAGGCCACCAATTACTGCTTTTGCAAGGGGCGACCATACTTCAGAGCCTGAACCTAATTCAAGTGAGAGTGGAATCATAGAACAGATTGTTGTTAGCGCAGTGAGTAAAATAGGGCGCATTCTTCGCCTACAAGCCTCGATGATGTTTGTCATATAATCAGAATTTCGTCGCGAATCAAATGCTTGGCCTTTAGTGTAAAGGTGCATATAATCTACAAGTACAATTCCATTATTAACCACAATTCCCACCAACATAAACATCCCAATTTGAGCCGTTGTAGATAGAGGATCGCCTAGGAGGGTTAGGAATAGAAGTGCACCAAAAGCCGCCATAAAAATACAGAGCCAAATAATAAATGGATCTCTAAAGTTTTCAAACAAAGACGCCATGATCATAAACATCAAAATGATAGCTGCGATAAGTGCCATCCCAAATTCTCCTGCACTTTGTCTGCTTTCTGCAGTGGCGCCAGTAAACTCATAACGATAGCCTTCAGGCATAATGATTTCATTATTAACAAAATCGGATATTAGTTCGCGATACTCTAATGCATCTCCATTAACTTGAATATTTACATCTAGTAAAGTTTCACGATTTCTACGTCTAAACGAATCAACACCTAAAGTTGGTATAAATTCGCCTACCGCAATTACAGGTATTCGTTGGCCATCAACTTGTAATACTTCTAAATCGAATAAATCTTCTCTACTTGTAAGTTCTGACTTCCGTGTTCTAACCTCTATTGGTATTTCACGTCCGCCATCAATATAAAATCCAGCTTGGTTGCCTAATGTTTGTGTACGTAAATTACTAGCTATAGTATTCAAATTAGTGCCTAATAAACCAACACGTTCTCTGTCTGCATAAAAGTGAAGCTCTGGAGTGGGATCTGTACGGCCATTATCAACCGAAATGATATTCGGATCCTCTAATAGTTTAGCCTCAATTTTACCGGAGATAGCGACGAGTTCACCAATTTCTGGGCCAATTAAACTTAACCTGATGGCACCCCCGCCTGATCTAAACCCACGTCCAAATTGTAGCCCACCACCTTCAATAGAAACTCGAACGGTTACGCCTGGCGAGGTTAATTCCCTGCGTAACCAAACTGCAATATCATTTGTGCTACGGGTTCTTTTATCTTCACTTACAAGGGTTAAGCTAAGTTCGCCACGATTACTTTGAGTGGTAAATCTGCTCCTGCCTATGGATGTAATTAAGGTTTCAACTTCTGGTAATGAATCAATTTTTGCTGCAAAATATTCCATTAATTCTACAGTTTTAATCAACTCACTTCCTTGTGGAAGCGTAATATTGACATCTAATTGGCCAGAATCGGTTTCAGGGAAGCCTTCTTTGTTTATGTTTTGATATAAAAACCATGAACCGCCAATTAGCCCAATCATAACAATGAATGGAATCCATTTATGATATAGAAGCCAAGTAAGAGTTTTGGCATAACCACGTTCTAGTTTAGCGATTCCTCTAAAGGCATAATTTCTTGTATTAAATTGATCTCTATCAAGTACTAGTAAGGAAATAACGGGAACTAATATAATAGACGACAAAAATGAGAAGGCAATTGCAAAACAGATGGTGTAAGCAAATTCTTTAAAGAATGAAGCTTGCGTACCAGTTAACATTATGATGGGAATAAACACGCCTAAGGTTGTTAAGGTAGAACCAAATAGGGCGCCAATAACTTCATTTGTTCCCTTCAAGGCAGCATCAAACCGAGTAGCACCTTCTTCTAATTTACGTGCAATACTCTCTGTAACTACAATTGAATTATCAACTAAAAGGCCTATTGCTAGTGCTAGTGCAGAGATTGTGAGGATGTTCAGCGTTAAATCTGCGAAATACATGGCAGCGAAACTTGCTGCTATAGAAACAGGAATAGATGCGGCCACAACTAAAGAGATACGCCAACCGCCCATAAATATAAATATTATGATAACTACAACAATTAATGCACCCATTGCCGATTGAGAAAGGTTGTTGATAGAATCCTCAATAGAACGACCTTCATCAGAAAGTACTTGAATTTTAACGCCAGGAGGTAGTATTTCATTAAGTTCTGGGATGGCATTCTTAACAGCATTAACAATATCGAGGGTATTGGCATCCGAAGATTTTTGAACATCTACAGAAACACTATTGGCGCCGTTAACTTTAACTAAATTGGTAATATCAGTAAAACCATCAGAAACTTCCGCAACGTCTTTTACGCGAATGGGCACACCATTTTCAGACATTTTAATAATGGTATTCTCAATTTCCTCAACATTTTGATAGGTAGATTCTGCTCTAATACTATAACTAATTTTATCAGAAATAATATTGCCGATTGGCTGCTGGGAGTTGTTTGATCGCAGTACATTTTCAATTTCAGAAGGCACTAAATTATACTGTGCTAACGACATGGGGGAGATATCGACATAAATTCGACGTTGTAAACCGCCTTGTGTTTCTGCCGATGCAAGCCCATCTATGCGCTCTAATCTTGGCTCAATTAGTTCTATACCAATATTACGGAGTTCATCTAACCCACGGTTCGATGCAGAAATGCTCAATTTCATAATAGGACGACTTTCTGGGTCGAACTGAAATAGCATAGGTGACTGAACTTGAGTGGGTAGTTCGTTTTTAATTTGGTCTAACGCTTTCCGAACCTTGAGCTCTGTCTTCCTGATATCGGTGCTAGGTTTGAGGCGTAGCATCACAAAGGCACTACCACGGCTAACACGTGCCTCTAGCGATTCGATGCCTTCAATTGCAGAAACTGCGCCCTCAATAGGGTTCACAACAATTCGGTTCATATCTTCTGGCGCTACATTAGGATAGCCCGCAGAAATAGCCAACACTGGTATATTTATGGAGGGATATAGAGTAACACGCAAATTAGTAAGCGCAAAAATACCAAAGAATATAACTATCAACGTTATCATTATAACGGTAATAGGTCTTCTTAAAATAGTGCTGGCAACCGTAAATTGTTTCATTAACTAGTCTCCATTTCTTTAGCAAGAGGATCGAGTTTGTGAACAGCATCAAAACCGAGCTTCTCAATGCCAGAATTTATAATCTTATATAAACAAGGCACTACAAATAGCATGAGTAAGGTGGACATGGTTAAGCCACCAATTACCGTGCGTGCCATGGGGCTCCATGTTTCTGAGCCAGAGCCAATTTCGAGTGCAAGTGGTACCATAGAAAGGATGGTTGTAAATGCTGTCATTAGAATAGGACGTAATCTACGGGTTGCACCTTCTAAAATAGCTTTATGCCTTTCAATACCTCGGGCTTGTAGAATCTTGATATAATCAATCATCACAATACCGTTATTTACTACAATTCCAGTTAGTAGAATTAACCCAACCATTGAGGTAACACTAATGGAAGTGCTTGTTGCCCATAGAATAAGTAACACCCCAGTAAGCGCAAGTGGAATGGTGAAAATGATTATAAAAGGCTCAACCAAGCTTTCGAATTGAGAAGCCATAACCATGTAAGTTAGTATTCCTGCAATGGCAAAAGCATACATTAGAAATGTAAACGATTCTGCTTGTTCTTCTGCTGTTCCAGCAACTTCATATCGGTAGCCATCTGGCCATTCTACTTGGTCTAATGTTTGGCGTGCTTGGGCAGTTGCTGACTTTAAATCTAGATCAGTTAAGTCCGCTGTTATTTCAACCACTCGTTCCTGGTCTATACGAAGCACGTTTGTGGGACCCATATAGCGTTCAACTTGAGCTAGATTTTTAAGCGGCATCCAAACATTTCCAGGAGTTTGAATCTGTATATTTTCCAAATCTACTGATTGTGATTTCTCAAGGGGATCTAACTCAACGAGCACTTCAAACTCTATTCCTTGATCTACAAAGGTAGTCGCAATATTTCCTTTAACTGCATTACTAACGGCAATTGCTACTTGATTAGTGGTCATACCTAGCCTAGAAATTCGCTCGCGATCCATGACTAAACGTAGCTCTGGTCGGCCTTGATCAGAAGTACTGAATACGGTGTTGATACCATCAATTTGAAGTATCCTTTCCTTTACACCCTCAGCAAGATCCTTTTTAACTTCTGGGCTATATCCAAAAATTTGAACGATTAACCCACTTTCCCCATCAGGGCTAAGAGGATCTATAACTAGTTCTTTAATTTCTACACCCGGTACAATTTCTAGTGACTTTAGAAGTGCGTTAGTGATTTCAAATTGAGTGCGGTCGCGATCATTTTCTGGGATGAGTTCAACTCGTACAATGCCACGGAAACCACCAGGACTATCGGCGCCTTCAATGCCTTCTTTGTCGCCATAATCGGAAACAATTAATCTGGCTTCTGGCACTTCTTGTTTTATAATGGATTCTACTTGAGCTATAGAACGTTCGATTTCAAATAAGTTCACACCCGGTTCACGCTGTACTTCAAGCGAGAAAGCATTTTCGTCTACTCTTGGGAAAAACTCACCTCCTAATAAAAAGAAGATAGGAAGAGAAATCACAAACATTAGTACAGAAGCTGTTACAACAAGTCCGCTTCTATTTAATGCTTTGTCTAGTTGGCGATGGTACGCCTCTTCTAAACTATTAAGTAGGCGGCTAAAGAATTCAGCAACTTTGTTTTTTGCTTCAAAACTTTCTGTTGAATCTTTAAAGAATCGAGAAGCCATTAACGGGATAAGTGTAAGGGCAACTAACGATGAAATAGTTAATGAGAATGAAATGGTAAGCGCCAAATCGCGGAAGAGAAAACCAGCAATGCCAGGTACAAACAAGATGGGTAGAAATACTACTAATGTTGTAAGAGTAGAAATAACTACTGGAACAGCCACTTCTGTAGCACCATTTATAGATGCCGTTAAGCGGTCGGAGCCATCTTCTCTAAATCGGAATATATTTTCTAATACCACAACAGCATCATCTACCACCATACCCACGGCAAGCGTTAAGCCCGAAAGGGAAATGATATTCAAGCTTAAATCGGCAAAATCCATCACCATAAAAGTAGTGACAATAGAAACTGGGATAGAAATGGCAATGATTAAAGCTGAACGGCCACTGCGTAAAAAGGCTAACAGAATTAGAACTACAAGTACAACCGCCTGTAAACCGGTAAGTAATAAGTTATCTATAGACTGTTCAATAAAATCCGCTTTATTGGTCAAAACATTTATTTCAACATCATTAGGCAAGCTTTTCTTGATGTCTTCTAAGCCATCAATAACTTCTTTTGCAGCCGACACCACATTGGCATCACTTTGGCGATAAACATTAACAATCACCCCTTTTTTGCCATCAATATTTACGTTACCAATGGGTTGTGCAATTCCATCTTCAACTTTTGCAACGTCTTTTAGCAAGAGAGCTTGGCCATCTCTAACTGTAACAATGGTGTTTCTGATTTGATCTACATTTTTAAATTCACCAATAGTTCTTAAAGAATAAACAGTATTACCTTCGGTAAGTTGACCAGCAGGAACTTGAATATTTTCTTGGCGAAGTTTATTAGATATATCGGCAATGGTGAGATTGTATAATCTCATTTTCTCATTGTCTATAGTCACGTTTATTTGGCGTTCTAAACCGCCCGATGTTTCAGCAGAAGCGATGCCATTTACACGCTCTAATCGCTGTTCAAGTACTTGTTTGGCATAGGTTCTCAGTTCGCGCGCACTTCTTGCATTCGAAGTAACTGTTAAAACCACAATGGGTTCTTGGTTAGGATCGTATGAAAAAACTAGGGGAGATTCGGCATCTATTGGGATTGAGCGCTCTACAAAACCAAGCTGTTTTCGTACATCATTTTCAGCTTCATATAAATCGGTTCCCCAATTAAAATTCAGTTTTACAACCGATGCACCTTGGCTAGAAAGCGAACGCACTTTTCTAATTCCTGAAATACTACCAACCGATTCTTCTATTGGTCGAGTAACTAAAGTTTCAATATCCTCGGGTGCAACTCCCTCGTAACTAGTATAAACCGTGATGGTAGGGAAGGAAACATCAGGATAAAGGTTCAATCGAAGATTGCTTAAGCCAAATACACCAAATCCCAGCAGGATTAGAGTACCCATCAAAAAAGTAATTGGGCGGTTAACCGCCAATTTAGATAGAGATCCCATTATATAGGTTTAATTTTTTGAAGTTGAGTCTGCTGATTGGGTACGAAGTTTTTGAATAAAAGCTCGGCGCTCTTCGGGTGACATTCCCTCAGTTTGTGTTCTGATTTTAGCACGTTCTTCTTCGCTCATATTAGCCATAGGGTTTGCTCCAGCTGCATTACGTGTCCCCCGTACATTTGAGCCGTTTGTTGCGTTAGGTTCAATTGTCCGTTGCTCGGGAGCTTTAAATCTGTCGCCAGTTGCTACCATAATACGCGAGCCATCTTCTAGCCCTTGTTGGCCAATTACTATGATTTTATCATTTGGTCTTAATCCACTTAAAACTTCAATTTTATCACCTTGCTCAATGCCTAGCTGCAACTCTCTACGCTCTGCAACGCTGTCGCCTCTAGTCACAAAAACGGCATAACTTCTCTTAAGGTCTATGGTATTAGACTCAGGATTTATCACAGTCTCAATTTTCTCAACCAAAGCACTACGCGGTACAATAATAGCGCGTTCTTTAGTAGAAATATTAATAACGTTTTCTACTAATACCCCTGGGAAAATAGACGATCCCATTTGATTTAGTGTAATAACGACTTCGCCTAAACCTGTTGTAGGATCTAGATGTGGGCTTTTCTTAGAAACAACGCCACGAGTAGTAATGCCTTCTTCATTAGAAGTACGAAGGGTTACTTCTTGGCCAATAGTTACGTTTCGCCAGTCCTGAACAGGGATGAAAACACGAGACTCATAACCTACAGTGTTAGCAATCTCAAAAAGAGCCTGCCCAGTACTTGCTAAATCACCTTCCTCAAAATTACGCGACAAAATAACGCCATCAACTGGAGATTTTACCAACGTATTATTAAAATTCTCTTGGGCTTGTGTTAACGATGCTATAGCAGATTGGTACTGAGCACTTGAGCTTCGGTAGGTAGAAAGAGCTATATCATATTCGGCATCGCTACTCAAACCACGGTCATATAACGATTTTTGGCGAGCAAATTGAGTGCTATCTCGCTGTAGTGCAACTTTACTCTGCTCAAGTTGTGATTTTGCTTGATTTAATTGGTCTCTAAAAGTCGCGTCATAAATCTTAGCTAGTGACTGACCTTTTTTAACCTCATCGCCTAAATCAACATAGATTTTTGTAATTCTATTACTCACTTGAGGGCTAACTTGTACAATATTTTGAGCTTTGATGGTGCCATAAGAGCGAACTTGTTCCGAGATAGTGCCAATATTTACGGGTTGTGCTTCAACACTTGTTGAACGTTGGCCAAAACCACCAGCGCCCATGCCCATTCTACCAAATCCTTGGCTATTTTGAGTTTCACTTTTATTACTGCATTCGATAAAAATTAAAGGCAGAAGAATGACTATTAAAAGAGGTCTTTTCACGTTTTTATATTTGTTATTTATGATATGTGAGCCTAAACCTGAAATACAGGATATTAATCACTATTATTGTGCTATTACATGTAAAAAAGCAATACGGATATTATTTATACTTGATGAAAAGCTTAATATGATTGCTTAGATTTAGACGACAAATAACACACTTAATCACGCATAATTATGAAGTTTTTTATAGACACCGCAAATTTAGAAGAAATTCAAGAAGCTAACGACCTTGGCGTATTGGATGGAGTAACAACAAACCCAAGTTTATGTGCCAAAATTGGTGTCCGAGACTTTGAAGGTCATATCAAAAAGATATGTGATATTGTAGAAGGTGATGTTTCTGCAGAAGTTGTTTCTACAACGTACAACGAGATGGTAGAAGAAGGTCTTAAAATTGCAAAAATTGCTGATAACGTGGTTGTGAAAATTCCACTTATTAAAGATGGTATTAAAGCAATTAAAACATTGAGCGATCAAGGCATCAAAACTAATTGCACCCTTTGCTTTTCGCCCACGCAAGCTTTGATAGCTGCTAAAGCTGGAGCTACTTACATTTCACCATTTTTAGGTCGCCTAGATGATATCTCTACCGATGGCATGCAATTAATTCGTGATATCGTTGAAATCTACATGAACTATGGTTTTGCAACGGAAGTATTAGCAGCAAGTATCCGCCACCCAATGCATGTATTAGAATGTGCTAAAGCAGGTGCTGATGTTGGAACTATGCCACTTAATGTAATTATGGGCTTATTGCATCATCCACTAACAGATAGTGGTTTAGCTAGATTTCTAAAGGATTGGGAAGACCTACAAGCAAGTCTTAAAAGCTAAGTTTTATTTTTAAATTTAGAGCATAGAGCTAAGAATATTTTCTTAATTCTATGCTCACTTTTTTTATCAGCTCAATATAATTCTGCGAAAGAAACAGACTTCCCGTCAACCTGACGGTATATGAGTGATCGGTTGAGTTGGCTGAGTTCACTACATCCTGCAGCAGTCAATAATTCGAGAAAATCGTGCACAACTTCAGCTTGGTAATTTTTAACTCGAACCCATTTCTCTTCTACCACTAGGCCACGCATCAAACGTTCATTATTGGTGGCAACCCCTGTAGGACAGGTATTTAAATGACATTCTAAAGCTTGAATACAACCAAGTGCCAACATCATTGCTCGTGCAGAATTACAAAGATCGGCACCCAAACAAAGCGCCTTCAATACATCAAACCCATTCACAATCTTTGAAGAGGTAATGATCTTGATGTCCTTTTTGAGGTCATATTTACGAAGGGTATCCGCCACAAATATAAGTCCGTTCTCCCAAGGCATTCCCACATGGTCAGAAAATGTAATAGGAGCAGCGCCTGTTCCACCCTCAGCACCATCTACAGTGATGAAGTCAGGCTTGATGTTTAATTGAACCATGGCTAGGCAAATATCCTCAAACTCCTTTCGGCTACCAACGCATAGTTTAAAACCAACAGGTTTACCGCCAGATAGTGTTCTTAATTTCTGAATAAATTTCAAAAGACCTTCTGGCGAATCAAATGCTGTATGGCCTGGAGGTGAAAGAACTGTTGTGTGAGGCACTACACCACGGATACGAGCAATTTCTTCATTATTTTTTGACGCTGGTAATATACCACCGTGCCCTGGTTTCGCACCTTGCGATAGCTTTAATTCTATCATCTTTACTTCAGGTAAAGTGGCAGATTCTACAAATTTAGTTTCAGAAAAATTTCCTTCTTCATCTCTACATCCAAAATACCCAGTTCCTATTTGATAGGTTAAATCTCCACCCATTTTATGATAATCTGAAATACTACCTTCGCCTGTATTATGGTAAAAGCCCCCAGCTTTGGCGCCTAAATTAAGTGCTTTAATTGCATTTTTGCTTAATGAACCAAAACTCATAGCAGAAACATTGAGTAAACTTGCCGAATAGGGCTGAGTACATTCAGGGCCACCAATAGTTACTCTAGGGTTTTCTGTTGGCATTTTACCAGGATAAATTGAGTGCCTTACCCATTCCATTCCTTCTTTCTGTAAGTCGTGCTCTGTACCAAAAGGATGCGCACTATTATCTTGCTTCGCTCGCGCATAAATATAGGTACGCTGATTTCTATTTAAAGGCTTACCATCTGTATCCGCCTCCACAAAATACTGTCTAATTTCTGGACCTATGCTTTCTAATAAATATCTGAAATGACCGATTATTGGGAAATTTCTTAGAATAGTATGCTCTTTCTGGAGCACGTCATATAGCCCAACAACTGCAATAAGAGCGCCTAAACTGATTAAACTATGAATGGGAAATTTAAAGAGCAGAAAAATAGCTATAAATGCTAAGGTTATAGCAAGGATAAAGCGTAAAACGTGTTTCATAGTCTCAGTGTTAATTTAGTAATGTGTAGAAAACTTATAAGAATAGAGGCCCGTAATTGTGCAACTATGTATCTCAATAAGTATAAAGTTGTGAGGTCTCTAACGTAAATAAAAGAATTCAAATAAATGCAGATGTTTTTATTTGATAAATGAAAGAAATAACCATCCGTTAGATAACTTTTAAAAAGCTTTAGTTACAGATTTGTTTTAAAGGTAGTCTAGTGAGCGAGTCTATCGCTTTAAAGCAGCTTTGCTAAAAATATAATCTGGAATGTCTTGGTTGAATTTAATATCAATCATAGTGAACACTGTACCATCTCCATCTTTTAGCATGTCTTTATACACCACCGTTTTTGGGAACCAACGGTTATCAATCTTACTAACATCGCTGTAGATAGTTTTTTTGAGTAACTGTCCACTTTTAGCAAACAACTCTTCTTTAAGGGGAATAAAACGCTCCGTATCAATCCACATTTTACGTTTCTGATAAGCAGCATCATCAACTTTGGCGATAAGTTCTAGTACATACACTTTTCTATCCTCTAGAAGTTCTTCGCCCAATAGTTCAGCAGAGTAAATGTCTAACAGTTTGCGATCTTCCATCATGTCTTCGTATGAAAGATCTGAGCCCATCACAGATTGGCGAAGCATGTGGCCTGATAAACTTATTGTTCGGTCGGTTGTGGGAGAGTAAATGTATAACTCATCTTCGAGTTTGAGCATTTTAGTGCCTCTTTCGCGTGCAGGGGATACATATTCAGTAAGAGATTTAGTATAACCCACGCTCCAAGATTTACTGGTAATGACTCGCTTACCCCGTTTACCTCGAATAATCATTTTACTTTCAACAACTCGATTTTCGGAATTTATATTATCATCTACTTTTTGAATAATTGCTTCTGCAGTGGGTGTATTTTGCCACATCATAAAGCCGATGAAAAGTGTAATTAAAAGATTCATAATAGATTTAATGAGGTGAATATTAAGTGAGTTTTAAACTTCTAGTTCTTTAAAAAGGCGTGAGGTCTCGCGCTTAAAAATGCCTATGCCAGCTAAGGCTTGCCCAAGAAGCATGGCGCCAAGACCAGGTATAAAGCCTAAATAAAATATACTTGGCGTAATAACGGTGCGTAAGGTAGAGGGCATCATTAATGTCATATCGGGTAGAAGGCCACTTATATCTATTCCATAGATAGAAAGAGGAATCAAAACCACCAAAGAAATTAAAGTGCCAAGAAATGAGCCAATCAATCCTATAAGAAATGCTTCAATTAGCATGTTTTTAAAAATTGCTGATTTTGATTCTCCTAGAGCTAATCGCACCCCAAACTCTTTATACCTTCGTAAACCACCGAGCAAGCCCACATTCCAAAGCACTATAGACATCGCCGCAATAAAAACGATTACCATGATTTGTTGCATATAAGCCGCATAATCGAGTAAGCTAGCCAAATCATTTTGTTGTTTTAAGGTCACCATTATAGGCGAAAACTCATCATCTGAATCACTATAGGTGGCATTAAACTCCTTTGTTATTTTCTCTGCTAATTCGTCGTCGTAAATATTACCATCAAAATAACCTAATAGTTCGGTTGCACCGTTTTCCATATCTAACATCTGTCGTGCATCCGAAATGTCTATAATGAAACCACCCCTGTCGAGGCTAGGATTACCAAAAGAGATAGTACCAGAAACTTTAAAATTCTGGAAACTCATACTTCCATACATGGTAGAACCGAAGAAAGTAATTTCATCCCCAACCGATAATCCAGTTTTATCTGCAAATTCTTCGCTAATTAACGCATCGCCAGCGCTTTTTGGAACTGAGCCTGAACGCAATGCACTAGCAATATTAAGTCGTTCTATATCTGAATTATTTTCAGAAAAAAGATCCAAAGCTTGCCCAACTGCAGGGCCCTGTCCTCTGGTCTCGCCATCTTCATCCGCTAAATCAATTAAACCTCCAAAATGTATACGAGGCACCCAAATCATTTTGGGATACTGACGCTCTAAATGAGCTGTTAAGGAATCAAGATCAAGAATGGCAAGGTCTAGTGGATTCTGGGCTTGGTTTTCAGAAAAACCAACTGTCATCACTTTAACATGACCAGTACTGAACCTTGCATTGAGGTCAATCATATCATCGAACACCCCACCGAGAAAAGCCACCATAAACACGGTGAAAAACACCCCGATTGCGACTATAAGAATTGGGAATTTGCTACGAGTACTATCTCTAAGAATACCTTTAAGTATGAAACGGATCATTGTATTTTCCCTTTTAGAGCTAATGTGGGATCCATTTTAGCAATTTTGCGTGCTGGCAAAAAGCTAACTACAGTTGATGCAATTATCACCAAAACAATAGTAGTAACTACAAGCCCAACACCAAATGCTGGAAACATGGTTTGCGACATTACAATCCCTGAGCTTTGTGCATAATCGGGCATCACAATTCCATTTCTGGCAAAATAAATGAATAATGGGGTTCCAAATACGGCTCCTGCTGCCGCGCCGAGCAAACTATTTGAGCTTCCTTCAATAGTAAACATGCGTACAACCTGCCAGCGCGTCATTCCTAAAGCTATAAAAATACCTATCTCTTTCTGTCGCCTAAATATCGACATGACTTGAGTGTCAAAAATAGCGAGAAAAGCTAAGCCGAGAAGCATAGTATAAATTATATAGCCACTTATTTTTTTGGGAGCTATAATATCATCAATGGATTTAAGCAGGCTTGATTGGGAATGGAATATCCAGTTTGAAGAATTTGGTTTGGTAAAATCTTTTGAGGCTACTAAATAAGTAGCCATACCTTCAATACCCGTGATTTTAGCTAAAGTAGACATATCTACCCAAATAGTACCATTATCAACCGCAGGGACATTAGTTTGAAAAACATCTGCAATTTCAATCTCCATTGCATCAAAGGTTCCATTCTTATCGCGCCACCGCATAAGAACAGTAGAGCCTTTTTTAAGCTTTGTAGAAGTTGCCATTTGAGAGCCTATGATTGCTTTAATTGTACCATCTGAGCTTTCTAGGAGGCTCCTTGTTGGGAGCACCAATATATTTTGATTGGCTGGAATTCCTTTAAGTAGAACTGATTGTAAACGCCCTTGAGGATAAATAGTGGCTTGTCGGACTAAAATAGGAACTAAGTTTTCTTTAAATTCTTTTGGGATTTCTCCATGTGCTTCTTGTATAGAAAATGGATCGTAGGGATCATAATCGGCATGCCAAAGCTGGCCATGTCCAAATTCCCAGGCAATAGAGTCGGTTCGAGCTTGTTGGTTCCATCCGTCTAACAAACCGTTATAGAATATGATAAGAATATAGGCAAAAGCTAAAACCCCAACGCTCAACCAAGTTCTGAGCCCTGCAGCAATCAGGTTTTTGAATGCAAGTTTAAAGAGTAGCATAATTCAATGTGTTGATTGTTATGGGATCTAGTTATTAAGCGTTCTTGATAGGTTCTCTAATTTCATCTTTAGCTACTTTTCCATCTTTTAGATGCACAATTCGAGATAAATAACCCATTACCTTTTCATCGTGAGTGGAAAATATAAAGGTAGTATCTAGTTCTTTATTCAAGCGTTGCATCATCCTCATAATGCTATGAGCATTTTCTGCGTCAAGATTGGCAGAAGGTTCATCGGCAAGTAAAATAGCTGGCCGCTTTACAATAGCACGAGCCACGGCCACACGCTGGCTTTCCCCACCTGATAGCTTATCGGGTTTTGAGTCTTTTTTATCTACCAAACCTACCCACTCTAAAGCTTCCATAACCGCTTTCTTACGTTTTGAAGCCTCAATATTTTGAAGAAGTAGTGCAAACTCAATATTTTCATATACGGTATAGACTGGCAATAAATGATATTCTTGAAAGATGAAACCAATCTGGTGATTCCTTAACAAGGCAGACTCTTTATGACTGAGTGCAGAGATGTTCTTTCCTAAAACTTCAGCTGTACCTTCAGTTGGGCTATCTAGCGAGCCAATAATGTTGAGCAATGTTGTTTTACCTGAACCACTTGGCCCCACCAAACCTGAGAATTCTCCTTTTTTAAACTCTAGGTTGATGTCTTCTAGAGCCGTAAAAAAGCCATCGCCGACAGGAAATCGTTTAGTAACATTTTTAAGGGAAATTATATTTTGCATAGTTTTCTATTTAAAAATTATATGCCAGCATTAGCTGAATACCTTTACTTGTATAACTATTCACTAAATCATTTTGTTGAAAGCCACCTCGGTTCTTAGGATTAATAAAAACCATGGTATAAAAGGTGAAGTGTTTTAAATCTCGTTGATAATTAAAAAAGGAATAAAAATTTTCTGCTTTCCAATCGAAATATAGTACCGTGCTAATTTGATCAAATATCCCAATTGGATAAGATGAAGTAATAGCCGTTAAGTTTTGAGTATTATTAAACTCAAAACTCTTCTCATCGTAGCTTGTAAACAGATGCTCGGCTACAATATTCAAACCATTACCAACAGCAAAGGTATAATCTGTGCCAACAGTAAACTGAGTCTGATTAGTGAACATGCCAATATTTCTAGTTTTAGTAGAATGTGTGGTTTCTATCCAAAAACCAACCGTTATATCCCATTTTCCATCGAAACCGAAACGATTCTCAGCAATTTCTGAAAATGCTGTAGGGAAAGCTAAATTTCTTGCATCGGCTGTTCTGTGATGGTAGGTGAATGCAACTTCCCCTTTTGGAACAGGCCACTGTACTCGTCCACCAAACTCAGGTTTTTTATGATTGGTATTTGCTTGTTCCCAACCTTTTGTATCCTCATTTCCATAAAGTACCCAAGCCCAAATATTGGTGTTATCGAGAAAATAATAGCGGCCTAACAATCCCCAAACACCATTTGTAATTCCCAGTGGGTCGCGAGGATCAACTTGATCGAACCATCGAAGTGGGCGAAGTATAGAAGCAGAACCAAAGTTTATTTTCTGGAGCCCAAGTCTCGCTTCAAATTGATTGCCTGAGTACCGCGTCCAAAGTCTATATGCTGAAAGATTGCTCGTTGAGTTTGATTGGGTGAAGGGATGGAAGCCGAAAGAGCCATTTAGATTTGCTGCGCCATTAAAATCGAATAAATGATCTTTTGGTAGAGGGATAGAATAGGATACTTCTGGAATGAAATTTCCGCCAAAAAGAAATTCCAAATCACTGTCAAAATTATAACTTCCAAAAGTAGAAAGCTGACCTTTAAAATCTAAGTCATTATCTGTGGATTGAGCATTTATTTGTTTGGCAATGCCCAATAAAAGAAGAATGAGTATCAGCCTTATTTGAATCATTCAAGCTCCTTAGTTCCAATTCCATAAAAGAATAGATTGGTTACTTCAAGTATAAGTTCTTGTGGAGTTTTAAAGTATGACTTGAGCGCCTCGTCCTGCATAATATTCGAAAGACTGTCGGCATAAGCCAGCGCAAAATCTATATTAAGATCAGCTCTGATGTGGCCTTCATTTTGAGCTTTTATAAAATCAGCTTTAACCCTAGCAGATTGCTGTTTACTTAATTCATCTAGAAAGCTCCCTAATTCAGAACTATGTTTATTCAAAATGTCATCCAGAAACTCTTGGCTAATGTCGAGTGTAGATTCGCCTTTGAGTAAAATTAAGAGGCGAATTTTCTCAGAAAAAGTAACATCAGAGTTCATAATAGCTTGATACTTAATTTGAGCCTCTGTATTAATCTGGTTTAAAACTGCCTTTGCTACCTCTATTTTATTCTCAAAATGCCGGTAGAGTGTCATTTTGCTACAACCCGCATTCTCACAAATTTCTTCTACAGTAACACGACTTATACCGTGCTTCCAATAAAGCTCACGAGCAGAATTTATAATGGATATGACTTTTGGGGAAAGAGAACTCATGTGTTACTAATATTGGTAAATAATACCAATATAGTAACAAATATTTAAAATAGTATACTTATTTTAAAAATGAATTCTTTATAGAGAATAGGTCAAAAGGGGAGAGCTATAAACTAAAAACAGAAAAACCCCATCTGAGAATGGGGTTTCTAGCCTAAATAATCTGAAAATAAGATTTCTAGTAACTTTATTTCTTTACAAACTCTGTTAAAATCACGATTTGCTGATTGTTAACGCGACCTTCAATATGCTCAACATTGTTTTGTACTAAAGAAATGTTGCGAACTGCGGTGCCACGTTTGGCAGTAAACCCACCACCTTTCACAGGCAAATCTTTAATTAGAACAACGGTATCACCAGCTTCCAGAACAACACCGTTGCTATCAACGTGTTTAGGTTCGTCATCGGCGGCTTGATCTTGCACCGTCTTTTTCGCCCATGCCAGGGTTTCATCATCTAAATAAAGCATATCAAGCAAATCTAAAGGCCAGCCTTCGCCTCGTAAGGCATTCAGTATTCGCCAAATAACTACTTGTACTGCCGAGTTTGGATTCCACATACTATCATTTAAACAGCGCCAGTGATTAATATCTACACCTTCAGGTGCTTCAACATGGTCAAAACAAGTAGCGCATAAAAGAGCACTATCATCAATGCTCTCTGAAGAATTAGGAGGGATGGCGTACACTTGTAAGTCTTCAGTGCTTGCACAGAGCTCACATTTTGAGTCGCTACGTTTTAAAAGAAGTTCTTTAACGCTCATGGGAAATTTTCTATAATATTTTGAGTGATATAGCTAGGCTGAATTAAAATCAGCCCATAACTATTTGTAAGTCTGTAAAATAACCCTTTTTATTATCGAAAACCCCACATTTAAATAAAAGGGGCTTTAATTCCTTTTTGGTTTAAAGCCTTTGTTGGGTCTATTTTTTTGGCTAGAGTTACCGCTTCTATTCTGAGGTTTTCTTCTAGAGGAACGCTCATTTCTAACCGGCGCTGACACGATATCGGTCAAGCCATCATCAACAAAAGGATGATCCTTAACTACAGGTATCTCTTCACCTAATAACTTCTGAATGTCTTTAAGCAACGATTTTTGTTCAGCATCGCAGAAAGACATCGCAATACCACTTGCTTTAGCTCTACCAGTTCGGCCAATACGGTGTACATAGGTCTCAGGTACGTTTGGTAAGTCGAAGTTTATCACTAAAGAAAGTTGTGAAACATCAATGCCACGAGCTGCAATATCGGTAGCAACCAATACTTTGATATCACCATCTTTAAAAGCATTAAGTGCTCTTTGGCGAGCTGCTTGTGACTTATTACCATGTATAGCATCGGCATTTATCTCCGCCTTCAATAGAAATTTCACAATTTTATTGGCGCCATGTTTAGTTCTAGAAAAAACTAAAGCGGAGTCATATTCTTCTGTGTGCAAAATATGAGTAAGAAGATTCGGCTTATACTTTTTGGGAACTAAATATAAGAGTTGGTCTACGCGTTCTGCTGTAGTTTGCTCTGGTTCAATAGTTACTTTTTCAGGATTACCAACAATTTTCTGTGATAGATTGATAATGTCTGGTGGCATTGTTGCTGAAAAGAACAGTGATTGTCGCTTAGTGGGTAGCTTGGCTACAACTTTACGGATGTCGTGCACAAATCCCATATCTAGCATGTGGTCGGCTTCATCAAGTACAAAGTATTCTACATCTTTTAAAGAGATAAAACCTTGCGACATTAAATCTAATAAACGTCCAGGTGTAGCAACCAAAATATCAACGCCACGGCGTAAAGTTTGGGTTTGTGAGCCTTGTTTAACTCCTCCAAAAATAACAGTGTTTTTGAGGCCAGTGTACTTGCCATAGTCGGTAAAACTATCAGCAATTTGAATGGCTAACTCTCTAGTAGGCGTTATTACTAATGCTTTTATTTTGCGTTGATCGCGCGGATCTCCCTTTGAGTTATATAGGTGTTGCAATATAGGAATTGCAAAAGCGGCAGTTTTACCTGTGCCTGTTTGTGCACACCCTAACAAATCTTTCCTTGCAAGTAGTATGGGTATAGATTGCTCTTGGATTGGGGTTGGGTGAGTGTATCCTTGTGCAGTTAATGCTTTCAGGATTGGGTCAATAATTTTTAAATCTGTAAATGTCATTCTGTAATATTGTAGGCAGTTCTGCTGCCGATAATTGGTGTGGTATAAGTTATTTGAGGGGCCAATTTTGGTAATTAGAAAAAAGTATTACCATGAGCCGAAATCAAATGTTGTACAGAACTAGGTATTATTAAAAAATACCCTTTACAAATAAGGGAAGGGATGCTCAATAAGTGCTTTGTACTATTAATTATAAGGAAATGGAACTCGGAATTGGCGTGGAAATAAAAAAGCCCATCAAATAATGACAGGCTTTGAAATTCGAAAAAAGATTAATAAGTAATAATTAAATTACTCTTACATTAACTGCGTTTAATCCCTTTTTACCTTCCTTAAGTTCGAATTCAACTTCATCACCTTCACGGATTTCGTCAATTAAACCAGTTGCATGTACGAAGTATTCTTGTTTTGTTTCTTCTTCGCTTATAAATCCAAAACCTTTAGATTCATTGAAGAATTTTACTATGCCTTTATTCACTATGTATTACTCATTATTTTAAATTAAATGCTATTCAAATAGCATAGCTTAAAATATAGCTATATAAATATTCAAATAATAACTTTTATTGAAGGCTAATAATTCAAGAGTATGATTATAGAATGATTTAGATGAACAAAGGCTATAATGTAGCGTTTAAGTGATCTATATAACCTTAATGGCTTACTTATAGAACAAGCTGAAGTTCTATTTTCTAATAATAGTGGATATTTAAAGTCGTTTTAAGCTGAGCATCGTGTTTTTATGCGCACAAAATTAGACGATTTTGCGAGTACGATGGGAATGACGTTTAAATTTATTAAAAACTATAAAGATTATTTGTTGCTTACTCAAGAGATTGTAATGCTAGGTAACTAAATATATAATGGGGTTGGGGTAGCTAGTAAGCCTTATCAATATAGTATGTGGGGGTATTTGCCTAAAAATATAAGTAAACCTGCAGGCTTATAATTCTATTTCTTAAAACTAAAAGTAAAATGGAAGGCATTTATTAAGTAATAAAGAATAAGAATTTAGTAATCATTATTTATTTGAAATAGCCGTATATTTAAGGCTATAGAATTTTCATTCACAATCACTTTAATGTCACAAAACCTTAGAAACATCGCCATAATTGCCCACGTTGATCATGGCAAAACAACCTTAGTAAATCAATTTCTTAAACAAAGCGGTACTTTTAGAGAGAATCAAGAAGTAAATGACAGAGTAATGGACTCTGGCGATTTAGAAAGAGAGCGTGGAATTACAATTAGCGCAAAAAATACAGCAATACAGTGGAAAGACACTAAAATAAACATTGTTGATACTCCTGGTCACGCCGACTTTGGTGGCGAAGTAGAACGTATTTTAAAAATGGTTAATGGTGTTATACTATTGGTTGATGCCGCTGAGGGTCCGCTTCCACAAACAAAATTTGTGCTTCGTAAATCCTTGAACCTAGGTTATAAGCCAATTGTGGTAATTAATAAAATTGACAGAAGTGATGCGCGTCCAGATGCAGTTTTAGACGAGATTTTTGATCTATTTGTAATGCTAGAAGCATCAGATGAGCAACTTGATTTCCCTGTATTGTATGCTATCGCAAAAGAAGGAATGGCTAAAGTTAACTTAGAAGATGAAAGTGATAGCCTAGCGCCACTATTAGATACTATTATAAGCCATGTACCTAAACCAGAGCAACCTACCAACCTGCCATTTAAGATGTTAGTTAGTAGTATTGAGTGGAATGACTATGTGGGGCGTATTGCGGTTGGCCGTATTGAGCAAGGAACTGTGAAGGTAAACCAAGAAGTTGCACTTGTATCATCTGTTGGCAAAAGCAAAATGAAAGGACGTGCTACCAAATTATTTACTTTTAATGGCTTGCAACGCGAACCTGTAGAGGAAGTATTTGCTGGTGATATTGTAGCTATGGCTGGTTATGATGCCGTTAATATTGGAGATACTTTAACAGCAGCGTCTGATTTAACACCTATTAAATATGTGGATTTAGACAAGCCTACCATTGCAATGTATTTTAGAGTTAATAACTCTCCATTTGCTGGTAAAGAGGGTACTTATGTAACCTCGAATATGATTAAAGATCGTCTTGAGAAAGAAACAAGAACTAACGTGGCTATGCGTGTAGAATCTACAGACAGCCCAGACATCTTTAAAGTATCGGGACGTGGTGAATTGCAGATGGCAATATTAATTGAAACCATGCGTCGTGAAGGTTTCGAATTTGCAGTTTCACGCCCAGAAGTATTAATGCACGAAGTTGATGGTGTGCTCCACGAGCCAGTTGAGGAAGTTGTGGTAGATGTGCATACTGATTATAGCAACAGAGTGATTGATAATTTGCAGAAGCGTAAAGGTGTTATGCAAAGTATGGGGCAAGAAGGCGACAATAATCGTATAGAATTTAGGGTGCCTGCACGTGGATTAATCGGTTTTAGAGGCGAAATGCTTACTGAAACTCGTGGAACTGGAATAATGCACCAGCAATTTGACGGATACGAACCTTATGCAGGTGATATACCAGGGCGTAATAGAGGTGCATTGGTTGCATTGGAGCAAGGTGACACTACTGGATATGCGTTAGAAGGTATACAGGATAGAGGTACATTTTTTGTAGAAGCAGGTGATGATGTATACATGGGAATGGTTGTTGGAATAAATAACCGAAGTGATGATATGGTTGTTAACGTGGCAAAAAAGAAAGCCCTAACAAATCACCGTGCATCGCAAACTGGAGACGCTATTCGTATTTCTCAAGCCAAAAAAATGAGCTTAGAAGAATGTATAGAGTTTATTGGTAACGACGAGTTATTAGAAGTTACGCCAAAAAGCCTAAGAATTCGTAAGAAATACTTAGACCACAACGAGCGAAAAAGAGAAGAGAAGAAAAAAACGACCTCATAATTTATCGTTTTAAATCTCTTTTGAGATATAGTAGACAGTATTACTGAAATATAAATGCCATCATGTTTATAACGTGATAGCATTTTTTATTGCTATTTATGGCGAACAATAAGCTCTGTTATATATTTTCTGAAAATGTTATCTAGATACTTATTAGGATGCTATTAGCAAACCATGGCTAGCATGCACGAGCAACGAGCAACTAGAAGCTAGATACAAGTAGGGTTGTGTGCATAAGTTGAGAGTCATGTACTCATTCCGAAATAAATCTATAGGTGATCAATCAGCGTTAAGGTGGCGCGGTGGCTGCACATAAATATTTACTTAAATAGAAGTGCGATATGATTTAAATCTATAGAGCTTCTTAAAAGACAACTGAGATATGCTAGCGAGTTTTACGGTTTGCATAGCTTAGATGCTTATTCGGTTTAACCGAATACTACTCAGCAGCAGTTTCAGTTTTTAGAGCGTTCAAGAACTCCTTATTTGTAACCCGGCAGGTTTGGCAGGCATAATGAGTTCTACCCCCAATAGATGCGCTTGATAACTTAACTATATATTGACCTACAGGTCTTAACTTACCCTCTTCTGAATTGCAAAAGCTACAAGTCCGAGCACCATCCATATTCTTTGTAGTGTGTTTACTATCCATTCTAACGTATTTATTTTATTAATGCCCACATTTTGTCCTAATTCAATCTAGTATATGCGGGTTTAAATTGCTAGATATTAGTGAAAAATAATAATATAAATAGAATTTGAGGTACTAATAACATTTTACAAAATTATACAGCTGTAAAATTAAGTAAATACGCCTTTTTCCTTGTGCTTTAATTATTTGTTTAAAATGGTGTTTAGTGTAAATAAGAAGCGTTTTTATGATATACACATGTTCTCTGTTAAAAAATACAGATAATTTGCAATATTAGTGTGCTGTCTTACTCTTATATATATATTACATTTTTTGTTGATACATAGTTTGTAGAACACAAATGAATGTATATACTAAGCGTCGATATGGGGGAAATGTTCCCCAGCAATTACTACAACAAAACACCATAATTTAAATAGCAATATGAAAATTAATCTTATTCATTGGAAAAAGAAGATAGTACTCTCTCTTTTCTTGCTCGTTCCAAGTCTGATATTTGCACAAGGTTCTATACGGGGAACTGTTACTGACGCAGATTCAGGAGAGCCTTTAGCGGGAGTAAACATAGTTATTTCAGGAACTCAAACCGGCGCGCCAACTGATGGCAACGGTGAGTATGAGATAAACAATATAGATGCAGGTACATATACTGTAGAGGCACGTTACATTGGTTATGAAACCCTAGCAAAAAGGATAACCGTTGTAAATGGGCAGGTTGTAACATTAAATTTTGAGTTTTCTTTAGCTAATACGATTCTTGATGATGTAATCGTAGTAGCTTATGGCCAAACTACAAAAGAATCTTTTACTGGTTCCGCAAACGTAATAAGTGAATCAGCATTAAAGGACGTTCCTCAAACTTCATTTCAGGATGCATTAACAGGTAAAGCAGCTGGTGTATCAGTAACATCTGGTTCTGGACAAGCAGGTTCTGCTCCTAGTATTCAAATTCGTGGGGTTGGTTCTATGAATGCCTCAACACAACCATTGTATGTAATTGATGGGGTTCCTGTTGCATCAGGTACTACGGGTCAATTAGGGAATATTTATGTTTCTAACAACGTAATGAATACAATAAACCCTAGTGATATTGAGTCTATTTCAATTTTGAAAGATGCGTCTGCCGCATCTCTGTATGGTTCTAGAGCTGCAAATGGGGTTATTTTGATTACTACCAAAAAAGGTAAGTCAGGAACACCAAAAGTCAATTTCCGTTCATCTATTGCATTTACACCGGCTTGGGCTACAGACAACTATGAAGTAGCTAGTACGCAAGATAATGTGAATTATCTTTATAGAGTATTCCATGATTATAACACTGGTCAGAATAAGTCTGAGGCAATTGCTAACGCTGATGCCTTAAGAAGGTTAAATGATAAGTTTAATAAACATGGATATTACTTTGAAACAGACGGCACTGGTTTAGCCGAGAATGTTAATATTAAAGGAATGACTGACGGTATTGAAAACAGAGAAGGTAAGTACTACGATTGGGAAGACGCCTATTTTAGAACTGCAGTTTATCAAACTAATGATTTGTCGGTTAGTGGTGGTGATGAAAACACTAAATATTTTACGTCATTCTCTTACACCAAAGACGAAGGGCGAATAAAAGTAAATGATTACGATCGTGTTACTGGTAGAGTTAATTTATCTCAGAAAGTAGGTGATAAAATAAATTTAATTACTAATGTAAGTGTTGCAAATACAACACTATCAGGTTTTAACGATACAAGGAGTTTGTATAATAATTACTATGAGCAAACTCGTAACCTATTATGGGGACTTTACCACCCAACCGATTATAAAACTGGGGAGCCTTGGACTGCACGGTTTGGTAGTTATGCACAAAATAATGTGTATTACGATAATGAATGGGATAACAGTTCTAAAACTTTAAGAATTACAGCTAGTGAATCTTTAATACTAAGCTTACTTCCTACTTTAGATTTTAAGACTGTTTTTTCTTACGACAATATTTCTACTAGAGACGAAATATACTATAGTAGAAAGCATTTTAATGGTAGTGGTTTGGGATCAATAGACAACATGAGTACTACCACAAGCAATATTGTTTCTTCATCTACATTAAATTACGTAGAGCATTTTGGAAAGAATAGGGTAAATGTACTAGGTGGTTTTGAGGTAGCTGAAAGTCAAACAGATTTCCAAAGAGCTTCTGGACAAGACCTTCCTTCTAGTGCTTTGCATACAGTAGTTACTGCTGGTGAACTAGATGCGAATGGATACTTTTGGGGTAATACAATGTCGTCTATGCTCTCTAGAGTTGAATACGACTACGATCTCAAATATTATGTATCTGCTTCTTTCAGAAGAGATGGAAGTTCAAAGTTAGGACCTGATACTCGTTGGGGTAATTTTTGGTCTATAGCTGGTGCTTGGAATATTGATCAAGAGAAATTCATGGAAGATCAAAATCTATTCAGCAGTTTACGTATAAGATCTTCGTATGGTGTAAACGGAACCTTACCATCATCTAATTATGGCTGGAGATCGCTAACAGGCTATACTTCAAACTATATGGAGCAAGCTGGTGGCGGGTTAAGCAACGCTGCAGATGCAAACCTATCATGGGAAACTAACTACACTTATAATTTAGGTGTTGAGTTTGGTATGTTTGATGAAAGACTATATGGTACTATTGAATACTTCAACAGAGACTCTAAAGATTTACTTCAAAGTGTACCTACCTCAAGAGTAACTGGGTTTAGTTCTACTCTAAAAAATATTGGGTCCATAAATAATAGTGGAGTCGAGTTTTTAATAGGTGGAGATATTATTCGTAATGACAATGTAAAATGGACCTTAGATGTTAACGGTTCGTTTATAACATCAGAAGTAACTGAATTATATGGCGGTGCTGATATTATTTGGTATAGTGATGTTGATAATTATGCGAAATTAATCTACCGTGAAGGTGAGTCAACTCGTGCCTTTTACGGGTACGAATATGCTGGTGTAGATCCTGCAAATGGTAAACCTCAATACTATGTTAATGATCCAAATGATAGCCAAGCGGGTGATTTTATTCTTAATGGCAGAGGTGCTACTAATGACTTTAATAATGCTAATGATGTAATTATAGGAAACGCTATACCTGATTTATTTGGTGGTATTAATTCTACCGTTCATTACCAAGGCTTCAATTTAGCATTGAACTTTAATTATAAGTTAGGTGGTGAATTGTATGATGGCGCATCAAAAGATGTTGCTGATGATGGTTATTATTGGGAGAGAGTTCGTTCTCAGTACCAAATTGATAATATGTGGACAGCAGAAAACCCAAGTGGCAGTTTACCTAGGGTAAGTGGATTCGATCCAACTGACGCAATACAGAAGAGTTCGCGTAATATCTATGATGCAAGCTTCCTTCGTCTAAAAACTATAACTCTAGGTTACAATGTGCCAATCTCGCTACTTAGTAAAGTAGGTATAGATAATGCACGCATATATGTTAGTGGTTCAAACTTGTTAACTTTTTCAAAGTACAAGAATGCTGACCCTGAAGTAAACAGTATGGCTACTAGAGGCTGGGAAACTCCTTATGGAAAGACCTATACCTTTGGTATTGAATTAGGCTTTTAATCGACTAAAAAAATGAATAAAATGAAAACGTTAAAAATTTTACTAACACTCTCCTTATTTTTTGGGATAACAGCCTGCAGCGATAACTTTCTCGATGTAGCCCCAAGTAGTTCAGGAGATGCTGCAACAGCAATACAAACCGTTCAGGACGCTGAGGTGATGATGAACGGTATTATGAGGAATATGACTAGTTCTAATTACTATGGTCGAAACTTCATTCTCTATGGTGACGCTAGAGGTGGAGACTTGACAGTTGTATCTAGAGGGCGTGGCTTAGATGGCCTTTACGCATTTGATCATAGCCCTAGTAGCTCATCATATTCGGGCTTTTGGAATAGTCTTTACCACTATATTCTGCAAACTAATAATCTCATCACAAGTATTGAGAAACTGCAAGCAGATGGAGTTGATGGAAATTTCGATGACATTAAAGGTCAAGCATTAACAGCTAGAGCAATGATGTACTTCGATTTGGTTCGTTTATACGGGCAGCCATATACTATGAATAAAGACGCCTACGGTGTTCCAAATATAACTGAGCCCTTAGATGCAGCTGCACAGCCATTAAGGGCAACTGTTGAGGAAAATTATAATCAGATAATTAGTGATCTTACAGCAGCAACACCATTACTATCCAAATCAAAGAAAAATGGATATCTAAACTTTTATGCTAATGAAGCTTTAAAAGCTAGAGTATATCTCACTATGGGTACTGCTCATTATGGTAAAGCATTAACTGCGGCAGAAGAAGTAATTAACTCTCCCAGTTATTCACTGTACTCAAATGCTAGTTGGGTAGATTCATGGAAAACACAATTTGGTAGTGAGTCGATTTTTGAATTGGCTGTTTACCCAAGTGAAGCGGACCTAGGAACTGGTAGTTTAAGTTTCTACCTAAGAAGATTAGGACATGGATCTACAAGTGCATCTGGTCAATTTATAGCTAGTGATTACTATCTAAATAGATTGGGTGAAGATGCAACTGATGTTAGATGGGGAGTTATGAGCCGTGATGAACTCGGACCAACTCACTTAGGCTCTGTATATAAATACAGCGGTAGCGTAAACCTAGAAGGTGATGGTAAAGCAACAGCGACAGCGGTTAATATCAAGGTGATTCGCTTATCAGAGATGTATTTGATTGCAGCTGAAGCAGCACTTCCTACAGACAAACCTAAAGCAGTTCAGTATCTGAACGAGATTAGAAAGCGTGCGCCTGCTCTTGCTCCTGCGACAGTTGGTACCATCACATTAGATATGATCTTAGACGAAAAAAGTAAAGAGCTATTTTCTGAAGGACAGAGATTCTTTGATATGATGCGTTTAGGTAGAAGCATTACATTTAATGACGATTTAACTAATGTTCCAGCTTCAACACGTACTAAAACTATTGATAGAACTTTCTATAAAACAATACTTCCTATATCAGAAGCTGAAATCAATGCAAATCCGGGAATTGGTGCACAGCAAAATCCTGATTATTAGTATGAACTATCAAATGATAGTTTAGAACACTATTTAATTTTAATTGTGTATTTAGGCAGCCGATTATTTAATCGGTTGCCTTTTTTTATTTAAGAAACTGAAGTTATACTTCATTAATAATTTGTTCTCATTGCCAGGGTACTGTCCCAAAAGTATTTATTGATTTACATGATGTAATCTGAGTTTTAAACAAAGCTCATGAATCCATTATGCCGTATAGGAACTAGAGGTTTTCACACAGGCTGGGACGTTCGTAACGAGGGAAAGGAATCTATGCAATGCGATCAATATTTAGCGCATGCATCATTTTAACAAAATCTATCACTATGAAATTGGTTCTATTTAATGAGTTAAGTTGCTTTTCAAAACAGTAAACAGATTTAATTAAGGCATCGGTGGGTAGAGTTGTTTTATAAAAGATGCATTCAAATCCACCGAAATTTCAGCAGGATTTATTTTAGAAAGACATCTTTGGAATTCTGTTTGCTGCCCATTTACTATTTACACACTTATTGAAATAGTACCAGATAAAGTTGTTGGATATTAATAAGAGGGGTAGTTAACGAGCTCACCTAGCAGTAGCGTCCCCGAGGTTTCATTTCCTCGGAGGAGCTATTGATTGTCAGGCTGCAGTCGTTCGAAATTAAGATGGACGCTTAGAGGGAGAATGTTAGAGCTAAGGCGTATCTACTTTAAGAACCAGATATACTCAATAATTACTTTTCGAAAGGCAGACGGTTTAAAAATACTTTACCATTACTGATAGAGATAATTACATCTTGGATTGCGCTTATCTCTTCTAGTGGATTACTGTAAACTACTATAATGTCAGCTTCTTTACCTACTTCTAGTGAGCCTGTACGATCTGCAATGCCAAGTAGCTTTGCAGCTTCAAGGTTAGCAGTTGCCAAAGCTTGGTGTGGAGTCATGCCTAGCTTAACAAAATTTATAATTTCTGTAGAAACTCGGGTCAAACTTTCAGGGCCGTATCCTGAATCGGTACTAGCAGCGATATTCACGCCTATTTTAATAGCTAGTTTAACAGTTTTAGCCATTTGTGGGAGCATATACTGCCCACGAATAGTTGTAACTGGGTGATCATAGTCGCCACCAGGCTGAGTTAAATCTAATACAGTAGAATAGGTCGGAACTAAATATGTACCTTTCTTCTTCATCAATTCTAAAGCTTCCTTGCTGGCATATGTGCCATGTTCTATACTTTTAACTCCAGCCCGAACAGCAGCCAAAACGGAGCCATGAGCATGTGCCATAACAGGAATACCAGCTTTTGCAGCTTCATCAACTATAAAGCCAAGTTGTTCTTCGGTATAAACTTGCTTTCGTGGATCGGTAGTAGGGGAGCCTGCCATTTCAGCACTTCTAGTTTTAATATACTGAACACCATTTTTAATATTAATCTGAACTAATTTCCGAATTGCTTCTTCTGTTTCTACACCGTCGTATAATTCAGAAAGCTCTGGCGTAGCTAAAATACTGCGACCTAAATTTGGTTGAACATATACGCCGGTTGGAATAATTTCAGGTCCTATAATTCTACCTTCCAATACTAGGCGCTGTAAGGCTACATCAGCATAAGAGCCAACACTAGCACTTCTAATGGTTGTTGTGCCGTAAGTGAGGGCACGTTGGGCGTTAGCAATATTATCTACGTGCGCGTGAGCATCAATTAAGCCTGGAAGTACGTAATGGTTTTGTACATCTATTACATGGGCATTTTTGGGATAAGATTTCTTGCCTGATGAAATAGATTCTATAAGGCCATCTTTAATGATAATGGTTTGATTAGGCTTTATGCTAGAAGAAACGCCATCTATGACGTTTGCATTAATTAAAACAGTAACTTCCGACTGTGCCGAAACGTTAACAATGTTAAAAATACAAAAGGCTAGAATAGCCACATAAAATTTTTTATTCGACCACATAATCAATATTTAAAAGGTTTAAAATCTGTCCTGTAAAAACAGCAAAACAAAGTTATGCAGCAATAAATAATGAATAAAATAATGTAAAAGGGTAGGGTAATAAAGTTATTACCAGATAGCTGTTTAGTGAATAATTTAAGTGGAAGGAATTGTCATAAATACCGAGGGTGGCATCTCTAAACAAAACCAATTACAACCCTCTTATCAGGCCATTAACTAGGGTTGCGAACTCAAATTTCTTCTTTTCTGCGGCATCTTTGACCTCAGCGTGATCTAGTTTCTGATCGGTCACGCCAGCGGCAGCATTGGTGATGAGAGAAATTGCTGTAGCTTTAATACCAAGGCGAGCAGCTTCGATTAGTTCAGGGGCTGTACTCATGCCTACTGCATCGCCACCAACTTTTCTAAAGGCATGAATCTCTGCTTTTGTTTCGTAATTAGGTCCTTTTACGTAAAGGTAGTTTCCTGTATGAGTGGCAATGTTTAAGGAGTCTGCAATCTGTTTTACTTTTTCTGAGATAGGATAAAGATCTAAACCCCAAGTTGTAGATGATGGATTTGAAAGCATCATATTAAGTCGGATGATATTCTGAATAATCATCAAATCACCAACTCTATAATCTAGATTTATACCACCAGCGGCATTCGATATAATTAGTTTATTTACATTAAAAGCTTTAGCTAATTGTACCGGAAGAATAGTCCGATCGAAGGGATGACCTTCGTAAAAATGGAAGCGCCCTGAAAATGCCAGTGTAGTTTTCTCATCAATTGTACCATAAATCAGCGCACTTGAATGGCCAACTACCGTAGATTGTGGGAAATTTGGAATTTGTGAATAAGGGATGGTTATAGAGTTTTGAATCTCGTCGCCAAAGTCGCCTAGTCCTGAACCTAGAATTACAGCAGAATCTATTTCGGAGGGTAAGCCCTGCGCTATTAAGAAGTTTTTTATTTCAGTAATGGAATTAGGAAGGGACATAAGAATTTACATTTTCGAGTGTATACCCAGTTTTTTGATCGTAGCTGGTAATTTTAAATATAGGTGTTTCGTCATCATGATAACCTAAAATAGTATAACCTTCCTCAAAAGCGAGTTTGGCTAAAATATTCCGCTGTTTCTGGCTAGTTTTGGGGTCAAAATCATATTTAGCGGCAAACTTTCTATTTATTTGTGATTTTGTGGCGATAACATCACCCGCTTGCATATATTTTTCATTACCATCGTCGAATAGTAACACCTGATGAAATTCTGTGTGTCCACCAATCTTTCTTACACTTAATTCTGGGTAAGGTTGGTCTTCTTCATCTAGAAAGTGTAGATCTGCTTTGGCGTCAATAAAATGAATGAAATCTGTTTTCTCTTCATCATAATAAACATCTAGGTTAAGTACTTTTTCCCAACCTTTACGCGAAACCCAAACTTTTGCATCAGGGAATGTGAGCGCCCAGTAGCCATCTTCTTTATTGGCTAAGCCTCCAATATGATCGTAATGTAGATGACTACACACAATATCAGTGATGTCGAATTCAGTTAGGTCATGTTGTTCTAAATTTTTACGAATTACATGTGGCCCTGTGTCTTCACCAAACTCACCAATACCGCAATCAAAAAGGTATTTCCTTTCGGGGGTAGAAATTAAAAATGGGTTTAAAGAAATTTTGAGAGCTCCTTTAGCTGGCTTATCGTTTTGTGAAATACGATTGAAACTTTTATCGAGTCCAACAGAAAAAGTGCCTTCAAAAAGGGCTGAACAGTATGTTTTAGTCATTTATAAATCCTTCAGCAATGCAGAGTGAACTGCTAATCTTTAGTGGGTTTCTTTTCTTTTTCATTCTGTTTGTCTTCATATTTCTCATACGCCTTAATAATATCTCTTACTAGCTTATGGCGCACCACATCTTCTTCGTTTAGATAAACAAAATCAATACCTTGAACATCTTTCAAAATGCGCTGTATTGACATGAGCCCAGATTCTTGTCTTTTAGGTAAGTCTGTTTGAGTTATATCACCTGTAATAATGGCTCTACTATTAAATCCAATTCGCGTTAAAAACATCTTCATTTGGATGTTAGTAGCATTCTGAGCCTCGTCTAAAATTACGAATGCATTATTCAATGTGCGACCTCGCATGTAAGCTAAGGGTGCAATTTCGATGATGTTTCGTTTTAGATATAATTCAAGTTTATCAGCCTCAATCATATCTTCTAACGCATCGTAAAGTGGGCGAAGGTAGGGATCGATTTTTTCTTTCAAATCGCCAGGTAAAAAACCTAGATTTTCACCTGCTTCTACTGCAGGGCGGGCGAGTATTATCTTTTTAACACGATGTTCTTTTAAGGCTCTTACTGCAAGGGCTACCGAAGTGTAGGTTTTACCAGTACCTGCTGGGCCAATTGAAAAAACGATGTCATGCTTTTCAGATGATTCAACAATGCGTTTTTGTCCCGGTGTTTTTGCACCAATTGGCTCGCCATCGTAGGTGTATAAAATAACATTACCACTTCCAGGGTGTGCAGTATGTGGCATCCGAGCCTTTTGTTCACCTGTTTTAAGCGCGATTAGGGTTTTGACATCATTTTCTGAAACAGACTTTTTTCGTTCTGCAACTTCAATCATACCACCTATAATCTGTCCAAGTAAAGCTACATCGTCGCTTGGTCCTGTAAATTTTACACGATTTCCACGTGCATTTATTTTAGTTTTAGGAAAGGCACGATCCAAGATTCTGATATTACCATCGTGTAAACCGAATAATGAAACAGGGTCTGTCTTTTCAAGTAAAATAGATTGTTCTAAAAGTGTGTTTGGATTCTCGATAATTATATCTCCATAGATTTATAACGCAAATTTAATCATTTGTGTGCAAAAAAGATGCCAAGGAAAATTGAGACACAAGATGTAAGTATTAAGATGCTAGAACGAGCCTTAATTAAATGAGTTAGCTTCTTATCCCTTATTTCGGGGTTCTAGCCATCGTGTATTCATTTTCTATGGCTCACCTTTCATATAGAAGTTTCCACCATAGGTTATTTATATACAAAACTTTCGGAGTTGAGGCTCTTCATAATTATAAATACTAGGCACTAAAACTTTGCTTCAAATGGGTTCTCAAAAACTCACTGCTCACACCTCAAAACTAATTTCTTATAACTTAAATCTATCTCATAAAGGGAACACTTAGGAGCACGAGTTAATTCGAGATCTCTTAACTACATTATAGTGAAGGTGCTAGAAGTAGAATAGAAATCTACCCGTCAATAATTTCTTGAAGTTCTTGAACACGTGCGGTGATGTTGTCGGTGCTAAATACGCTACTTCCTGCAACTAACACATCCGCGCCAGCCTCACTTACTTTCTTGATGTTTTTGAGCCCAACACCACCATCTATTTGAATAAGAAAGCCGTGTCCGCCTAACTCTCTTAAATCAGCAAGTTCTTCTAATTTTTCATAGCTGCTTTCAATAAAACTCTGCCCACCAAAACCAGGATTCACACTCATTATGAGTACTAAATCTACATATTCTAATATGGGCTCAATATTATGTAGTGAAGTTGCAGGGTTAACCACAACGCCCGCCATAATACCGTACTTTTTTATGTTTTGGATAGTACGATGCAGGTGTGGGCAAGTCTCGTAATGCACAGAAATAAGGTCTGCACCAGCTTGAAAATAATCATCCACAAAATTATCTGGATTTTCAATCATCAAGTGAACATCAATAAAAGCATCGGGAGCGGATTGGCTTGCTGCTTTAACAATTGCCGGGCCGTAGCTGATATTGGGCACAAAATGCCCATCCATAATATCGCAGTGAATCCAATTAACACCACCTTTTACACAAGCTTTGATGTTGTCTCCTAAATTTGCAAAATCGGCGGCAAGAATGGAGGGAGCGAGAATGGGAAGATTAAAATCCATGATATTCTTTAGTTTGGCTTTGGTCTGGGTTTGTTTAGAGAATCTGGTCTAACTTGTGTGGAATCACCAAAAAAGGCACCACCTTCTACTTCTTCCGTAACTTCAAATCGTTCAGAAATAACTAAGTTCAAGGTTTGACCTTCTATGATTTCGGTTACATTCGGGCTAAATTCGAGCACCGTATTTGGATCTATATCTTTAGTTGGTTTAAAAAATATTTCACCAATACGTAGGCCAGCCTCTCTAAGTTTAAGTTGGGCTTGTGGCAGCTTTAGGCCAATAATTTCTGGAATTGTAACAATCTTGTCGCCAAGGCCATCGCTTACAACTAAATCAACAGTTGAGCCTTTATCTACAATTGTGCCTTGAGGGATGGATTGGCGAAGCACCGCATTTTTAAATCTAGAAGATTCGTAGGAGATGGTACCTACTTGGAAGCCATAATTTTGCAATTGAATTTGGGCATTTCTCAGCGAAAGGTTGGTAACATTAGGAACTTCAACTGTAGGTTTAACCTCGGTATTTACCGTTAAATAAATCTTGCGGTTAGGCTTTACAATGTTGGTGGCCGTTGGTTGTTGATCTATCACATAATTAGCTGGGAAAGCAGCGTTTGCTCTCCGTTCAGAAACCTCGAAGCGTAACCCAATATGAGTTAAGAGTTCTTCAGCTTCATCTAGCGTAATTCGGGTAACGTCGGGCACAGTTACGCCTTCGTTATAATTGGTATATCTAGGCATAATCACTTTATCAATAAGTAAAAGTGACAGGGCGCCGAGTAGTGCAATACTCAGAATTGAGATATAAAATGTTTTGTTGGTAAAGATGTATTTAAACATGCTACAAAGTACGAGATGTAAGAGGATCTTAAAAGTCTAAAACTAATGAAAATGAATCAAGTCGTAATAGATTAGCTTGAGCATGTAGGCGACTATTTTTCAACTTTACAGTCATTAAGCCGTCGAATGCTGAGATGATATGGTTTATCACAATTAGGTTTAGAATGTTCCCAGCTAAGCGATAATTATCATTGAATTCAGCTGCTCTGTCGCGTCCTAGATAGAACTGCGGCGAGGCATCGCTACCATCCCATTTATAAAACGGGAAATTTGGGCTTGTCCAAGTCTTTTCATGAGCATCCTGCCAACCCGATTGGAACTGCCAGTATTTACTAATTAATTCGTAATACTGCTGAGAGCCGTAGTCGGGCAGATTATGCGAAAAATTACTCGTTCTTTTATTTTCGAATACATAAGGAGTTTCTCTTTCAACTTGGCGAAGTGTTGATATATCTACTTTGAACCAATCGTTGGTAGAGTTATTAAAATCAGGGGACTTGCCTGCAATATTACTTGCAAGCTGTTGGTAGTTGTTTTCTAAGTTATACTCTTGCGAATAGCTTACCAGCCATTGTGCGTAAGCAACCACGCTCCAGTTGGTGTTTGCATATTGTTCGTACTCTCTTTCTTGGCGTTTCGCAACCGCTTTTCTATTAAAATGGAAAAAGACTGTTGCTGCCTCTGTTAATGCATAAATACCAGCTCTTACCCATTTGCCATTTGCTGCTTGTGCAGAACCTGGAAGAATTGCAGACGAAAGAAAAGCTACACCAGGATTAGTACGTTCAGCCTCAAGAACACGAGCCCCAAAACCTGAAGATGCTTCCATTTTAAAATCAGCCAAGCTTAATTCCGTTGATGGAGCAGAATCATCCACCTTAATAATAGAACCTGAAAAGTTATTTAAAGGCTGAGCAAAGCTATTCAATGTTGCAAAAACAGAAATAAATAAGAGTAGAACTACACTTCTCATAATAATTCAAAATCAAAAGTTAACCCAAAGTGGAAGAGAAGCTCTCTCCCATAACGCACAATATTTCCCTTGCTACTAGTTACAAATTCTTCGGGTAAAGTGATAGTGAAGTCATTAAAGCCATACGATGCACTTACAAAGAATTTAAGAGGAAATAGATAATATCCGTTAGTGGCTAATCGTAGTTCTGTACCAATTCCTGTTTTAATACTCTCTCCCGAATCGAAAGGCGAGTTCCAGCTGTTGCCTGCTTCAAAAAAGATACGAGCATACATTTTATCTATAGTAAATGGACCAGCCTGTTTTGTAAGGTTTCTAAAAATAGGTGCAAAATACGACAAGCTAGTAAATGCGGTTTGCTCGCCACCTAAAGCAAAAAATGGGTAGCTACGCATACCAAGAAAACCACCAATATAATCTGCATAGAAGGAATCGTTTGTTTTGTTGAAATAAGCGAAACCTCTCACTCTAGCTTGCAGTGCTTGATGTTTAGGTAACTGAATACCATAACGTAAATGTAACTCTGTAGAGTGATTTTTAGCGGTTTTATAAACGGGCATCAACGAGCCATCCTTTATATCATATTCCTCGAGCAATTTACTAGGCTGATATTGATAGCGCAGATATCCCTTTAGCCCGATGGGTGCAATATCTGAGTCTTTGGTGTATTCGTAATAATTGACGGTATATGCAGCTGAAAATGTATTACCTTTAAAATATTGATCAGATGAACCAGTAACTAGCGCTTTAAGCTCGTTCGAATAAAAATTATCAATTGAAACGGTGTATGGGCTGTAACTGAAACCAAATTCAAGAAGGCTCATTCTATTTAGTTTAGAGCGCAAAAATATATCAACTTCCCAAATATCGTAAGCTATATCTACATTTACGGTATCGGGGGTAGCACACGAGGTACATTTAAATTCCTCTATCGCCAAGCCATCACTCACGTTACGTCTCATATTATAAAACTCTACCGAGAGGGTTGGAGACCAACTACGTTCTATAAAAGGTAAACCACGATGTTCAGCGATTAAAAATATATCACGGTCTAAACTGAGCAGGCTGCTTGGGTGTAGAAAATCGGTAATTCCATCGGTAGGTTGAGAGCCAACACCAAGCATCACTCCACCAAAAATAGAGAGTTTATCGAGTATATCTCTTGATGTGAAATAGACTCCTGGTTTAACGTCACGCAATAAATTCTCACCTAGCTTTCCAATTTGACCTTTTTTAAGAAGAGTGCCATTATTTCCGTTCAACTTAGAGTAGTTGTCGAATCTAAGAACTGGGAAGAAGCTGAATTTGGTATAGATATCAGAGTACTTTTTATAAGTGAACTCTTCGTCTTTTTGGTAGGATGGAAGAGAAAATGCATATTTGGCAGAATCTACAGTAGCTTTTTCATTGGGAGTGAAAGCTTGGATATCTGTATCGTTAAAATCATTTAGATAGGAGTATAAATCAGCATCTTCTACTGGTTCAAACCCATCCAATTTATAAGAGGGAGTATAATTACCCACAATATTTGAAGGAGTGCTAGCCAATTGGGCCGATTTTATTTTATAACCTTCCGCTTCATATTCAGCAAAATAAAGCACATTGTTTGATGCGATAAATGGCATAAAAGCTCCACCTATCACATTAGTAACTTGTTGAGGATTACCCCCAGAAATAGATTTTCTATAGATATTAAAAATGCCATCTGGATTGCTGGCGTAATAAATGTCTAAGCCATCAGGGGAAATTACAGGGTCACGTGTATCTACATGTTCATTTTCGAGGAATGACTCTGTGGTTCCACTATCTAAGTTATACACTTGAAGTGTTCTTTGATTTAGCTCAGCGAAAGCGAAATAGATTTGTTTGCCATCTGGGCTCCAAGTGGGGGAATACACCGTTTGTCCGTTCGCATAATGTGTAAGTGGAGTTATTTCTCCAGATTCTGGATTTATCTGCACTAGATTTTGAGTGCCCTTATTATATTGAATCGCTACAATCGTATTGCTGACTGGGCTCCATATAGGAGACTCTATTCGTGCAGAATGTGTAAGGCGCTTATGCTTTTTTGTTTCGAGATTGTAGATGTACACATCTCTATAAAACTCGCCGTATTTGGTATTCTTATTTACAGAATATGCAATACTTTTGCTGTCTGGCGAGAATGAAAAAGAAGTTGATATAAAAGCAATGGTGGGATTTACAGCAGCGTCGGTATGATTGGCCTCATTGTTATAAATCTGATCTGATACTACAGCTATTGCTACATCAGTACCATCTAAATCCTTTAAATAAAGTGAAGCTCGGCTTTCATCTCGGTCTTTGTTCGACAGATAAGCAATCTTAGTTCCATCAGGCGAAACCTTAGGGTGAAAGTTGAATGAGCCTTTACTTTCAACATAATTGCTAGGCGTTTCTTGGATGTTTTTGGTAGCATCCGTATAAAATTGTTTACGCTCTTCAATCCAATCATCAAAAACAGTATAACCAGATATTCCTGTCGCTATTTTAATTCCTTCGGCCACATTGTAAGTACCTTTAGTACTCAAAGCTTTTGTAATTGCTGGCAGTATTTCTTCCCCAAATCTATTCGCCAAATATATAACAAAGGCATAGCCTTGATTGTACACTGTTTCGCGTTCAATACTGGTTTTGGAAGAGAAGGTGCCCATAGCATCTAAAGAGAAATAGGTGTTGCTTAAAATTCTAGTTCTCAAAATCATATCACGATGAGAGTCCCAGTTTTCATAAAACATCCCTTGGCGTTGGTATTGGGCAGTTCCCTCTGCTAACCAAGCTGGAATGTTAACTGCAACAAAAGGCATAGTTACTATACCATTTGGGAAACCGTATAAAACATCAGGACGTCGTACATTTTCATAAGCCAGCCATTGAATATAGGCTACCGGAAATTTTCGTTTCCTCTTCATACCCAACTGTAACTGAATGATATGCGTGAACTCGTGAGATATTACGTTACGTAGCCAATTGTGTGTGCCTCTAAGTGGACTGTCGAGCGCTGGAAGCCAGATATCTATTTTATTATCGAAAAAATAGGCCGCACCATTCGAGTAATCGTCTCTATCCTTTAAAACTATATTTACTTTTTCATCTGGCTCATACTGGTATAAATCGGTAATTGGGGCGTAAATTTCTTCTGCAATACGTGCCACTACTTTAGCTGATCTGCTATTCCCTTCCTGAAAGTTGATTGTAAAGTGATCGCTTTCTATAGTAAACCAAGGTAAATGGTTTTGCGGGTAATCATAGAACGCCGGGTCTGTTTGCGCAGATGCAAATATGGGGGTAAATAGAATTACTAGAAAAATAAAATATGAGGAAATTGTTTTCACTAGTGAGCCACCGCAATTTTTACCAGTTTTGATTCAGACCGTCCGTTAACTGTTGCTTTAACCATTGCATAATAACCACCACTTGGCCAGCTAGAAGTGTCAATTATAACTTCTTCGGCAGGTCCACCCGCAGAATGGAATGTATTTTTATAAATCACATTTCCACTTAAACTAATAATATTCACTTCAACAGAACCACCGGGGCGTTCTAGTTGGAAGCGTAAATTAGTTTGAGCATCTGCTGGATTTGGCCAATTATAGGTTTCGTCCGCGTTTAAAATTTTGAAACTAAGTAGGTTTGGCTGTGTATTAGTTAGACGACCAACTACTTTATTATTGGCTTCGTTACCATATTTAGATGCCCAAACAGCATTATCTAAATCATCGAATTGCCAACCTCGTAGTTCTCCAGTTTGGCTAACGGCAAAAATATTATTTTCAGAAATAATGGGATTTATCACTTTGGCCGAAGCATCAGAAACACCGCCTACATAAAGAGGAGAGAAGCCATACTCTGAGCCATCATTTTTAAAAATCCGTAAGTTCACATCATATAAAGACTGCGTGGCTACAATCAGGTCTAAATCGCCGTCACCGTTCACATCAGCAATTAAAGGGGTGCCAGTTATTATTTCTGAATTATTTAGGCTAAAAGGGAAGCGACCAAGCATGCCACCATTTGAATTAACACCTTTTATTTGGTTGGTGGAATAATCCACAAAAATGAAATCGAGATCGCCATCATTATTAAAATCTACAATAGCTGGCCAGTCAATTTTGCCACCACTATGAAGAACTTTGAAGGGATTATCTTTTGAAGGATCAACCAAAATAAGTTGGTTGTCTTCGAGTATGAAATAACCGAAGGTGCCATTTTCTAATTCGACTAAACCGGCATAAGAACGAACTGAAGCTGCTGGTTTAGAGTAATTTGGTGTAGTACTGTTTGTTGATTGAAATTCAATAGTATTTGCAAAATTTTGAGCCAAATGCGTGCCTATTCGTTTCGATTCTTGAACAGGATGCGATCTATAATTAGGCAGTACTTGCATAGTCTGGTTAACAATCCCAAACTGACTGCCATCCACCGCAATGGTATCGCCATTTTGAGAGCTCAGCAGACCTGAATTAGACGGAATCATAAAGCTAGGTTTTGAAACCCACTTATTACTCTCAAGTTTGTAAGGCGATATATTTAGCTGGTTTGTGGCCTCTAAATTCTCGGCTAAATAAATTGATTGCCCAACAAATGGTTGCTGCATTTCACCTGAGCCCACTTTAGTAGCATTATTAGAATCTGGATAGAAAAAATACACCCCATCGGAATAAGGAAGAACAAAAGTGCTCAAATTAGAGCTTGGCGCTTTTGCAAGTGCTAGAGGGAATGGTTTTGAAGCACCTGAATTTGGTGAAAATATAGCTTGCTCATTTAATGTAATGGAATGAGTAAGTGTAGGACTATTTTCAGGGCTTATTGCTTCTACTTTAAAATAAGCAGTGGGTAAATTATCCGAAAAGTCATAAAAGCGGAAATAGGAAGTAGCGCCAGAGTTACTATTATTGTTGGGTGTTGAAATAGGTGAAAATTCATTTTTATAGAGCGAAATAGTAGAGCCTGGGGTAATTACGCGATAATCATTTCCTTGCCACCAAAAGTCGAAGGGAGTACCAAAAGCGGCAGTATTATCAGAGCTCCCTCGGATGGGTTTTCCAATATCTTGAGAGCCATCAGCTTCTTTAAGTACTACCCCACGGCGAGCTAAATTATTATTCACTGTATTATTGGCAATGCCATTTTGTAAAACCGCTTCATCGATATGCCAAATTAAAATTCCACCATTTAGAAATCGATCATCTGCAGTATTTTCTTTATTGTCTTTACCAATGTCGTAGCCACCTGGTAAACTCCAATCAAAATTATCTACATCAACGAGTACACCCGCTACAAAAAGAGTATCAAAGCCGTCGGTTTGGTAAACAAATTGCTCATTTTTGTTATCGAAATTCTGCTGTTCCAACGTTCCATCAGGTTTTCTAATGGTAACCGTTACGCCAGCGTCATTAATATCTCTATGTCTATTTTCAATTAGGAAATATTCGGTGGATGAGATCTCGAATTTTGCGATGCTGTTTGGAGCACCTAAACTAGCCGCTGGTAAAGCAACAGAATCGGGAGTGCTTGTTGTAATGGTGAATGGAGTCTCCCAGCCTAAATAAATCTTCTCCCAAGCAGATGGCTCTGGTGGAAACAACCCATTGTATGAGAAAAACCCAGCTCCATCCATAAGTCCAAAACGACCAATTCCAGACTCGCCATTGCTAGTGTTAAAAAGATCTGGCAGACCTAAATGACTACCTATAGAAGCGGTAAGCAAGCCATTTATAGATAGTGGAAATACAAACTCATTGTCTTGGATGTCTAGGCCACGACGAGACTCTGTACGTGGAATAATCATAGAATTTGTAATTCGGAATGTGCCGTTATTTACAGGGATTCCATCAAAAGAAGGGTCTTCGAGCAAATCGCCGATGCTATTTTTACCTAAGTATAGCGATGGGATGTCTAGCGGGGTGATGTCTAATGTGGTACCAGTAAGTTCAATATCTCGACCAATACCTGCATGAAAGATTACAAAAGCAGTTTCGTCAGCGTTTAAACCTGTTGCATCAAAGCCACCTTGTTCTTCTACTTTATTCCAAGCGTCTCTAATTAGATAAGCGATTTTTTCGTAAGTAAAAGTTTCTCCAGTTGGGGAGTATTCTTCCATCTTTTTATCTAGGCGATACACTTGTGGAAGCACTTTATAATCGAGAGTTAATTGTCCTTTAGATGATTTCTCAAAATAGTTTTTAGAAAACTCTAGGTGAGCTTCAAAGTAATTCTTGTCGTGAGGTAAAGGATCAATAGTAATGTTGGAAGTATTTTCCATGTAGGGCAAACCACCTGGGCCAAATATACCAGTACCAGAAGTAAGTCGGTTTGAGTCTGGTTCAAATTCCACCATAATACCTATAACATTTAACGTGCCTGTAGTGGGAACGGGACTATTTGCAATCGAGATAGGATTGATAGAATGGCTTTTTTGCACCATAATATTTTGTGCTAAACCAATTTGGGAAGTAAATAAAAAGAGCATGCTTACAAAGTACATGCTCTTAAAAGTGGATTTGAATACAGGCATCAAAATTAGTAGTTCAATAGAATGCTAAAACGGAGTGTGTTTGCAAGGGGATGTTCGTTTTCTAATGTTTTAATATAACTGAAATCTACTCCAAACTGATTGTATCTAAGACCTGCACCAAAAGTGATATACTTTCTATCACCGTTATTAGGGTCTTCATAATAATAGCCACCACGAAGTGCGAAGCGCTGGTTATACCAGTATTCTAGCCCTGCACCAATCATAAATTGTTGCATTACGCCAACATCTATAGTCTGACCATTGCCATCTAATCTTTTATAAGTACCCCAAGAATCAACAAGGGCTTTAAGTGGGCCAACAGATCTGTATTCTATAATAGTAGAGTCGCCACTAGCTACTGGGTAGCCTTCTTTTCTTGCCATTACTTTAGAAATATCGAAGGCTACTGTAATTTCATTAATATTGTCTTCATCTAAAGAAAGTTGCAATGCTGAACCAAACCTAAGTAATGTTGGGATTGGATCTTTTTGGGCATTATCGGAATACTGAATACCAGGCCCAAGGTTAGATAAGTTTACACCTGCTCTAAACTCTGCAGCGTTAGAGCCTAAATCAAATTTATCTGATTTATAGAGCATTCCAAGATCTACACCAACACTAGAGCCAGGGTCAATTTTTTGCCCAGAAACTTGAGCGCCACTTGCAAGGCTCGAATAGATAATTCTTAAACCACCACCCAAAGCAAGATTTGGGTTTAATTCAGTACCGTAAGAAAGTCCTAAAGCTAGTTCATAACTATTAAACCTTGATATAACATCAGGGCTATCTTCAGCTGTTTGCGCCTGCTGACCTAAGTTTAGGTAAGTAAGGTGACCACCAATAGTCCCTAAACCCTCTATGTACTGTTTTACTACTACATAATCGTAAAATAGATCTTGCACATTAAAGTTTGCCAACCAGTTAGAGTGAGTAATACTTGCTTGATTACCACGCTGGAAGCCTAGCCCTGCAGGGTTCCAAAACATAGCTGCGGCATTATCTGCGGTAGCTACACCTGTGTTACCCATTCCGGCACCTCGTGAGTCGGGTTCAATTTGAAGAAATGGCACACCCGTTATTCCAACCTGAGCGTGTGTAAATGTAGGGCTGAGAAATAATAAGCCTACTGTAATTGCAAATAATATCCTTTTCATACTGATGATATAGTTTTAATTGGTGAATATAACGCATTAAAGATAAAGTTAATGAGTTCTATCTAATGATTACTAACTTTTCGATTTTTTCCGTTGACTGTCTTCCTTTCGGGGTAGTTGTCGTAACCCGAAGCACATAAATATAAGTACCGTTGCCCAGGCGATCATTATCCCGGTCACGGCCATTCCATGAAATACTGGCATAATTACTAGTTGTAATAATTGATTCTTTAAGATGTTGCACCGGTTTGCCGCTTAATGTGTAAATCCTTACGGATACATCGAGTGGGTTACCAGGCTGGTTATGTTCAAACGTAAAAGAAGTCTTATTATTCATTGGATTCGGATAATTATAAATATTCCGAACTGCCAACTCTTCTTGTGCAGCTACTTCAAAGAATATTTCATTCTCTGAAGGATTGTTGTGCACATCCCACGCTCGAACTTTAAGGGTATAGCTACCTTCCGGAAGTTCATCCAGAGGATACTCGATACGCCCCCCAGTAAAGCTGTTTAAGTTGCCCTCAAAAAACTCATTGAGGATTATTGTTTGTTTAGGTTTGGTATCGATAGTAGCTATTATTTCATGCCCTACTCCTGTTCCTGATGTGTTTATACCTGAATCGTCTTCGAGTTCAACATATAATGTTGGTGAACCGTTAACGAGTGTTCCGTTTATGAAACTTTGATCATTTAAGTAAATATCTATTTTTGGCCCTGTGCCATCATTAACGGCATTGGGATTTATTCCTGAAAATTTGATTTGTGTGAAAGCACCACTTGCAGTGTTACCATCTGCATTAGCATACACTAGAATACGACCAGTAGAAGTGGATGAGCTTATGTCTTTTGGAATAATAACAGGCACATTAAATGCACCATTAGTTACACTTGCAGAACCTTTAAAAAGCATATCATTTTCGATAGCGTATTGGCAATTATCAAAACGACAATCGGTTACGGGGTTGTTTATCCAAGAACGCTCAGGAAAACTCACTTTTCTTCTAGCGTCGTAAATAGAAATTGTAGTTAGCCCATTATACTGTGTGTCAATATTTCCATCAGCATCTAAAATCTCGCCGCTAATTTCAATGGTATCTAAAGCGCGCCTTTCAATAAGTGTATCTTGTGCGGTTACATCAGTGTTATCTATAGCAGCAATGCGAGCTTTTTTAGCTGGGAGCTGAAATACGGTTGCTGGATCACCCAAAAGAATAAACTTTTTATTATTTAGGGAAGAGCCAATGCGAACAGAAGAACCTGGGATAAGGCTGTTTTTTGTCTGCATACTAATATCGCCCAACCGCTTTGGGGTACCATCAGCATTACGCTCTGTAAGGCGTTGAGAAAGCGCAATGCTAAGAGCAAAATTACTATTGTTGCCCATGTGTGCACTTGTGTACACTACGCGCGTTGTTGTAAAAGAAGCAATAGCTCCTCCATTATTAGCGAGTACAAATCGCTCTGCGCCAGATTGTGCCCCTGTATCATCATAACGCCCAAATTGGCAAGTTGCAGTTATAAGTATTGAAAGCTTGTCTTTATTGGTAAAACTTGGGATGTAATCGGAGGTGAATAAATTTTCGTCAGATAGAACCTGTTCATTTCCATGCCCAGAATAACTGAGTGCTAATGTGCCTTGATTAATAGCGTTTATAAAATCTTTTGTAGCCTCAGGATATTTTCTACCTGCTCCCGTAATTTCAGCAGGATATGAAAATTCATAGATCTTTTTAATGCGTATGCCTGGCTCATTAACATTCATTAGCTCAGCAGAAACATCAGCATTGTAGGTGTGTAAATCCTTTTCGCTTTGAGTGGGATAATCATCATCTGCAGCGAAAGTAATCTGGTTTTGCCATGCACCTTTGTTATTCGGGTTCTCATAAGATTTTATTTTTATGATGAAATCTCTGGCTTCACTAGCAGATTGTACCGGAATTCGACCAATCCCAATATCCATAAGAAAAGAGTCGGAGGTGCCACCATTTCCAAAATCACCTTCATTATCATCTAGATATCCAAAATAATCATCGGTGCCATAGGTTCCATCACGCGATATAGACTCTTTACTTTCGTAAGTGACCACATGATCGGTTAGTGCATTGCTGACAATTCCTTTGGTATCGTAAGTGGCATCACCAAATAATAGGAGATACTGAAGCTGCTTTTCGTTGTTTGCGATAGACGCATCCCAGATATACTTTACATAATTGCGTAATGCTGATGGATCTTTAAGTCCACCAGAAAACTCATTGAAAATATCTTCTTGAGTAACAACAAGAGGGGTTAGTCCCTGCGTCTCTCTGTAGGCAGCAAGTTCGAGAGCTTGGTTTAATAAGGCTTCTGAAGTGATAACTAAATAATCTGGATATACAGAAAGTGATCTCAGATTTTGATTTTCAATAGCTATTCCTTTCTCGGGTACCGACAATTGTGATTGTGCAATTATCTGCAAATTACTACCAGTGTAATAGTTAAGTAGATAATTCTCGCCAGATTTAGAAGTCTCCAATAGTTTTGGAGCAGTGGGAGAGGTTACGTCCATTACAAAAGGTTGGGTTGTAAAACCCTTTAATACAAAGGAAGCGACTTCTATATTTGAAGGAGCATTAGTGGTGTTAAAGAATAAATGATTACCGTTTAACTGTAGCTCGCGTTCAACGATAAGGCGTATCCAATCAACAAAAACTTGATCATTATTACTTTTGTGGGCAGTTTTTAATTCCACATTCAGTATACCATTAGAAATTGCAGGGGTAACAGTATTTGAAAAAGTAACAACTTTAGCGGTTGGACCGTCACTCGCGTTAAAATTACTAATTGAAGAAGTAGAGACTGTGGCAATAGGTGTACCATTCAATTGAGTATCAATATAAAGGCGACTTAATGAACGCCCATACAATTGGCCACTAACCGTAATAGGGCTATTCGGAACTATACCAACTAATGTATCTTTTAAAATAGAAACGAAAGAGCCACTTTGAGTTGCATTTATGGCTTGCCCTAGCCATTGGCGACCTGAACGGAGGCTTGATTCTGCTTTTGTAAACTCTTCCTCTTTCCATAAAAAATCTTTAAAAGTAGAGATCGTTTTGGTAGGATTTAGTGAACCATTAACTGCATTCAGTCGGTCTCCTGCTGAGTTTCCAATCATCAAAAATACATAATTTACTTTACTGTATGGATGTACTTCGTTAACAAAGGTTGTGGAGTTGTGGTAGGCTTTGTCAGGCCCGTTCGCATAAAATATAATGCGATCGGCTGGGTCAAAACTATTATCAGCTTCCCCTTCAACAATAATTGGAATTTGGACAAATTCAGGCTTAACTGCAGAGTTAGGTTCTGGTAGAAGTGCACCACCTGTTCCCCATATTTGGATATTCTTAGGGTTTATTGCGCCAACATTAATGCCTAATTCAGTTAGATAGCTGCTAGTGATTTCATACACTCCATTTTTTAAGATGGGGATTTTATACCAACTACTAGTTGCAAGAGGTGATGCTTTTAAACTTACTTGGCTAGCTTTTGCTCGCGATGGTGCAGAAGTGTCTTTATACACTCGAATCTTTAACATTCTAGTAACTAAAAGCTCGGATTTACCAATACGGGCAATATGAATAGCCGATGGGGCAACTTCTTTACCTCGCAAAAAACCAGGAGTAAATGTTTCAACTACTGAAGTTGAATCAGAAACTAGAAATAATGCTTCCTTTTTAGCGCGAGAGAGTGTATCAGGTACGCTTACAATAGCTTGTTCAAGAATCTTGAATTGAGGAGAACCATTAATTATAGGTATGAGTAGAGAGTGAGCAGGCATAATGCGCAATGCTTCGTTCTTCATTTCATAATCAATGAATGAAGGAGTTTCTGCCACAACATGTATGCCCTGTGCAACAACGTTGCTTGTGCATAAAAGTAGCAGCCAGCCACTAATAAGAAGAAGACTAATTCGCATTATCAAAAAAAGAATAATCTAGTGTAAATGATAAAGCACCTAAGTGCTTGTGTAGTAGCTTTTCTGTATAGTTTATTCGTTTTTTATAGTTATGACTTAAACGGGATTGTTGTACCCTTCAGATTGGGAGTCTGATTTGTTGAATGTTTGGTTGTAGTAGCTAATTTACCGATTCAATGTGGTTTTGTTTAAAGTCTGTTGCTAGTATATGCCACAGAATTAATAATGTCAAATGTAAAAGAGCCTTTCGGCTCTTTTTTTTATTATTAAATCATTTCAATTACAAGAGCAGATGCACCGCCGCCGCCATTACATATTCCAGCACAGCCGTATTTGCCGCCAGTACGTTGCAAAGCGTGTAATAATGTTACCACAATACGTGCGCCTGAACAACCTAGAGGATGGCCTATGCTAACTGCACCGCCGTGTATATTAACTTTGCTGGCATCTAAGCCAAGAAGTTCGTTGTTAATTAAAGAAACTACTGCAAAAGCTTCGTTAATCTCGAATAAATCTATTTGATCTATAGTAAGGTTAGCTCTTTTAAGTGCAATTGGAATCGCATCGGCTGGTGCGGTTGTAAACCACTCAGGTTCTTTGGCAGCACTTGCTGAGCCTAAAATTCTAGCTAATGGCTGTACGCCTAGTTCTTTGGCTTTGTCAGCACTCATAATTAAGAGAGCAGCTGCGCCATCATTTAAAGTTGATGCATTTGCAGCTGTAACCGTGCCGGCTTTGTCAAAAACAGGGCGTAAACCTGGAATTTTATCGAAATTAACTTTACCTGCCTCTTCATCTTCAGCAACTATAGTTATATTTCCTTTGCGATCGGTTATTTCAACTTTAACAAGTTCATTGTCGAAATAGCCTTCTTTTTGAGCATTTAAAGCTCTTTTATAAGATTCTATTGCAAAATCATCTTGTTGCTCGCGAGATATATTACATTCGCTAGCACAAAGTTCGGCGGCATTACCCATGGCATAATCATTATAAACATCCCATAAGCCATCTTTTAAAATACCATCTTCTGCTTGGGTATGCCCGTATTTAGAACCAAAACGCTGCTTAGGCAAGTAGTAAGGCACATTACTCATGCTCTCCATACCACCAGCTATCATAACATCAGCTTCGCCAAGTCTAATCTGATCAGCAGCAATCATAATTGCTTTCATACCAGAAGCACAAACTTTATTTACCGTAGTTGCAGGCGTTAAATTAGATAAGCCTGCTTTTAATGCAGCTTGGCGTGCCGGCGCCTGGCCAATGCCTGCACTTAGCACATTGCCCATTACTACTTCTTGAACATCTTCGGGTTTAACCCCAGCAGATTTAATTGCTTCAATTATAGCCATACTACCTAATTCTGGTGCCGAAAATCCAGCTAAGCTACCACCAAATGAGCCCATAGGCGTACGTTTTGCACCAACAATTACAACTTCTCGCATGAGGAAAAAATTTAAAATATTAACATTAAAAAGCGCTTTTTAGCACTCATTAATATACAAAAGCTCAGCTTTAAGTTTTGTTAAAAAGCTTGTTTTAGGTCATCAATTAAATCATCAATATCCTCAATGCCAATAGAGAGGTGGATGAAGGAATAATTTGAAACTACTTTTATTTGAAGATCTCAAAGAATGGAGCAGTGACTAATTCGAGAATCTCCGCCGCCCGTAGTTTTAACTTGTGAGCGCAGGTTTTCCACAATGGCTTTATTTGATTAGGGGCCTGCGCCTTGAATAACATCTGAGTGTTCTACCAAATATATTACAGCAGTTGCACTAGATGTTTCTTCGTGATTTTATACAGAATGTATTGGCTAGGTATTAGCCTTCATTATTCGATAGCCCAGGTACTTTTTAGCTTATTTAAAGTAACTAGTTTTAATTCGGCTTGCTCATTGTGAGTGCTTATATCAGAGAGCTTACTATAATAAGAAATTGCAAAATCGACTAGATCAAGTGCTTTTTCCTGCGTTTCAACTGCATCATTATCAAAAACGGTTTCTAGCTGTGAGAAATAGTTGCCAGCCATATTGTTATAGAAAACGGCTAGACTTTCTATAAACTCAACATCCGACATATCGCTTTTGTATGCCTTAATGAGTTGTTCTTCTGCAAGTTCAGAAACAAGTTCAATTTCCACTTTTAAATCAGCAACTTTGTTCGAATCATCTAAATTATAGGCTAATGATAATTGCTCGAATAAATTACAAGTCTCTTTATAGAGCTGTGTGCCATAAACATTATGGATTTGAGCATCTTTAGGATAGGTATTCGCTAATTGATTTAATAGGTCTAGTGCGTTAGCATTATCATCTGCGGCGATATATGCATTAACAAGTCCAAAGGCTACGTTCTTGTTTTTAACTAGATCGGTGTTTGCTAAGCTATAGTAATAAGCTGACTGTTCTGCGTTACCAATTTCGAGGTATAAAAAGCCTAAATCTTCAAAAATGGCAGCTTCGTTTTCTACATTAACGCGAGCGTCGTTTAAAGTAATAATAGCTGCATCAATCTGGCTGTTATTATATTGAGCCACAGAGAGTAATTTATAACCCTTTATATCCCTATTATTTAAAATAATGGCATTTATTGCATGTGCAATGGTTTCATCATAAGAACCGTTTTTAGAATCAGTCTCGTAGCTATTTAAGCCTTTGCTGTATTCATTCATCCAGTATTCGTGAGCCAAGCTATCAGATTTCTCAATGAGTTCTTGGTTATCGCTTCCTAATTCTTTTGTAGAGTCTAGTGCTTCTGTTAGGGAAGTATAGAAGGGGGCTCTTTGCGCTGGGGAAACGTCGGTTGCTAAACGGCCATTAATGACAGCTTTTTGATAATACAAAGCTGGTTGATTTGGATTCTTTGCTAATTCCTTATCAATCTGGGTAAGGGCACCTTCGTAATTGTTGTTAGCTACTAAAGTATCAATATTTACTTTAGAGGAGGCGCAAGAATAGAAAAACCCGACCGCAAGTAAAATACTTGCTAGTCGGGTTATATACGATGAGTTTAATAGAGTCATATTATTTTTTTAAATTACATACCAGCTTTCTCGAGCGCTGCTTCTGCTTTATCATTCATGCCGAGTGCGGTGTATACTCTAAACAATGAGTTCCAGTAGTCTTTATTGTCTGGCTGAATTTCAGTTGCTTTTTCGTAGCTCTTCATTGCTTTAGTTAACTCGGCTTTAGCACGCTTATCTAACTCAGAAGCTTCGTCATTATTGGTAGTAGCGTTACGCTGATCGAATAGTGAAGCTGCTTTATTTTGATAAACAATACCTAGAGTATTATACGCTACGGCATCATTAGGGCGTAATTTTGTTACAGTATTTAACTCTGAAATTGCACGCTGTGTTAGTCTTTCAGATTCTTGAAGTTTTGAATCTATTTCTGCACGCAAGTTCTTAACTCTATTTTCAGCGTCTTTCTTTTCAGCGCCTTTTAGGTTTCTTAAAGTTCGCTCAGTGTCGAAGATTTGGTCATAACCTGCAGAAATTTCGTCGTTGATATCGCTTGCAATAATATAAATTTGAGTACCTATTACAAGGTGGTACTGTGCATTATTAGGATCGGTAGAAATAAGGTCTTCTAAAGCAGAAATTGCTTTATCTTTTTCACCAATATTCATGTAAGAGTCAGCAATTTTTTGCACTAGACCAACAGAATCTGGGTACAGTACTAAGGCTTCTTCTAATACAGTTACTGCATTTTCATAATCTTCAGTAAGCATGTAGAACGATGCAAGATTGTTATAATCGTATGCAGCAGAAGTGTCTTTTCTTTCCATTGCAGCACTTAGGGCAGTAATAGCACCTTTGAAGTCGCCATTCATTCTGTAAACTTCAGCAAGTACTTCAAAAGAAAGTGTGCTATCAGGATTTATAGTAACAGCGTTTTGTAGGTGATCAATAGCAGTTAAAAGAGGCTCGTCAACAACAGGTGCAGTAGTGTCGCCACTAGCATATTGAACAGCTAAGTTGTGCTCAATACTCCATTTTTTTCTGATAAGATCTTCGGCTTGTAGGCCAGCTAAGCTGTTTTGCTTAGTTTCTGCAATTTCCATAGCTGAAACAAGCGCTTCACGCATACTTTGATAGCTATCTTTTCGGTTTGCTGGAACAGGATTATTCGAAGCAATTTCACCGTATGCTAAACCACGATAGTAATACGCTTCTGCGTTGTTTGGATCTTCTGTTAAAATGGAATCTACAGCTGCTAAAGTCGCTTGATAGTCTTTTGAAGAAATCCCTTTTTTAGCTTGACCAATAAAAGAAGTGTCGGCGCCGCATCCTACCATAATGGTGGTAATAACAGTAAGGGTAAGTAGGCTATAAATTAGCTTTTTCATGTTAGTTAAAATTGATAGTGGTTGATTTGAAGTTGTTTTGATACTTTGCTAAAAGTAACTATATAAAGAGCTTTCCGCAAAAAAGTAAAGAGCTTTTATGCATTAATATTAAGAATAATAAATAGGTTAAACTATGAAAAAAATTATATCAACAGATAAAGCCCCTAAAGCCATAGGTCCATATAGCCAAGCCGTTGCTTATAATGGTTTAGTATACTGTTCTGGCCAAATTCCCCTTAGTGCAACCACTATGGAAATTGTGGGCTCAACGGCCAAAGATCAGGCTAAGCAAGTAATGGAAAACCTCTCTGCCGTGCTTGAAGCAGCGGGTTCAGACTTCTCAAAAGTAATTAAATGTTCTATTTTCTTGGATGATATGTCAGATTTTGGAGATGTGAATGAAGTATATGGTGCCTATTTCACTTCAAATCCACCCGCTCGTGAAACGGTTGCGGTACAAACATTACCAAAAAATGTACTCGTCGAAATTAGTTGTATCGCCTATATCTAAGGTATCTAAATCAGAGCTGGAAATTGCCTTCTGCAACATTACCAGCTCTATCTTTTACTTTAAAATAGATGGTGTTTCTATTTAATGAGCGTAGCTTAGGGTTATAAAATGTGAATAGGTCATTTTCATAATCGTATTCTGCTATGCCTTGTACACCATTAACAATAAATACAGCGCTTCTAAAATCAATCCCTGAGAGATTATCGCCTGTATCAATTACAATAACCCGTTCGCCTGTGTCTAGCTTTTTATATTTGGGCTTTTGAATGACAGGAGGGATGGTATCTTGTGCAACTCTAAAAATACCGAAGCTTGAAGTTTGGGCTAAGAGAGTGCCTCCTCTCACCTCAGAAGAGATAAAACTCATTCTTTTACTCTCTGGATTATAGCTGTACATATTAGTTCGGCTATAATCTGTAAACAAGTCGCCCAAATAGATTTCTATATCAAAATTAGTGCGTAGTGGGATTGCATCAGGCATAAGTTCCAACTCTAAAGTATCGTCAACAAAGCTATATTTTTGTAATACGCTAGTAGCCTCAAAAAAAGTGTTTCTTGGAAATATAGTTGAAACCCTTAAGTCTGGGCTAGTGATAGTAGCTTTGGCATTAGGATAAAGACGCGACAAGCTTGTGTTAGCGTCAGTTTTAAGATCTAATATCCGTTGGTTAATAGTGGTATCCCAAAGTATACCCTGTTTGAAATTTCTTAAATCTAAATAAGTAGAATCTTTAAAAGTGACCCAATCTGCATTCCAATAACCGTTTTTTAAATCGCTTACAGTAATAGAATCGGTTTCTTGAATAAACGAACTATCAGCGGAGAATTGCACAACAGCAGTAGAGGTATTGCCAAAATAATCTTTAGCAATAATAGTGTATGGCTCGTTTAGTTTTACGTTTTCATGCTCTATATACTGTGTTACAAACGGATGATTAGCTCTGTTGTGCACAAACAAGCGCTGGAAAGTTCTTCGCCTTGAATTTGGCGAGCTAACACGATCGAGAAACATTGTTTCTACTTGATTAAAATTAAATTGTTTAATCGATTGTGAGAACAGAGTGTCATTCTCTTGTACTAATATCAGCTCGTAAACAGCATATTTATTATACACATCATTAGAACCATCATATACATTTACAGCAATTCCGATAGGACCATCTATTGGAATAGTCCCAAAATCATAGGTGTTTGGTGCTACTCGTTTGGCTCTAAATGTTTGGGCTAAGTTTTTACCAGATACTACAGTTGTTGGTGATTGTGGCTCAATCAGTAAATCTCTAAATGTTGGAGAGATAGTATCTTTTACTGTTAGATTACTTTTAAGTGGGTTAACAGGTTCATTTTGAGCATTTCTAATTTCATAATGTAAATGAGGCGGACCTATCCCTGTTGAACCTGTATAGCCAATGACTGTACCTTGGCTTACAAATATGCTGTCTTTTTCAAAATCTGCGTCCATTTCGTACGAATAATCTAAAAAGCGGATGCTATCTGCTCGCACTTGGAATTTATTCGTGAAACGTGAAAGATGTGCATACACTGTGTATGAGCCATCATTGTGTTTTAAATAAATAGCTTTACCATATCCAGTGCTAGTAATTGATAAACGGCTGAGAATTCCACCTCTGGTTGCATAAACTCTGTAGCCTTCTCTACCCCAAGTTTTAATATCTAGGCCAGCGTGAAAGTGTGCAGAACGGGTTTCGCCAAAAGTTGAAGAAAGAAATTGTCCCGCATTAGTTGGCCAAATGTAGGTGGTATCTAAAAGTTGAGCATAAGCAGTTTGCGATGAAATCACCGCAATGAAAAGGAAGAATATTTTTTTCACAGTTAAACTACAGTCAAAGAAAGTTGTGCGAGGCTAGTATTTAAAGAAGCTTCTAAAATGTCACCCGTATTTAAAGCCGAAACTCCTTTAGGTGTACCTGTAAATATGAGATCTCCAGGATAAAGTGTGAAGATACTTGAGAGATAAGAAATCAGTAAATCACAAGGGAATATCATTTCAGAAGTATTACCAAGTTGGCGTGTTTCGCCATTTACTTTCAGTTCTAAATCAAGGTCTTGAATGGAAGTTATAGAACTTAAAGGCACAAAATTGCTAATAGGTGCAAAAGTGTCAAAGCCTTTAGCTACGCTCCAAGGATGTCCTTTATCTTTAGCTGCTTGTTGGATATCGCGCGCGGTTAAATCAATACCAACGCCTATACCAGCAACATGTTCAAGGGCTGAGTTTTGGGGGATGTTTTTACCGCCTTTTCCTATAGCAATAACTAGTTCAGCTTCGTGATGAACGTCTTTACTTTGAGAGGGTAAGAGGATGGTGCCTCCATTGAAGCACACAGCACTTTTGGGTTTTAGAAAAACCATAGGTTGCTTAGGAACGGCATTACCAAGTTCTTGCGCGTGCTCTGCATAGTTTCTACCAATGCAGAAGATGGTGCCAATGGGCAAGTTTAAATTTGGGATGGTTAGGATATTCATAACCTGAAGATATGAAAAAAGCCTTAACTCAACGAGTTAAGGCTTTTAAAAATACGATTCGCTAATTAATTGATTAATTAGTAGGTTCTACGTTTACGAATTTTCTTCCGCCTGCTTTCACAGAGAAATTCACGTGACCGTCTGCAACAGAAAATAATGTATCGTCGCCACCGCGCATTACATTATCACCAGGGTGAAATTTAGTACCACGTTGACGAATAATAATACCGCCAGCGCGAACAAATTCGCCACCAAATCTTTTAACACCTAGTCGCTGTGCATTTGAATCACGACCGTTTCGGGTAGAACCTTGACCTTTCTTATGTGCCATTTGTTAATCCTTATCTTCGGTTTTAGATTTAGTTGTTTCAGCTTTAGGAGCTGCTGCTTTTTTTGCAGGAGCTGAAGCAGAAATCTTTTCAATCTGTATTTGAGACATCATTTGACGATGCCCGTTCAATTTTTGATAACCTTTACGGCGTTTCTTTTTGAAAACTAGAACTTTGTCTGCTTTCACCTGGTCTAGAAGCGTTGCAGTAACAGAAGCACCTTTTACAACAGGTGTTCCAACTTTAACAGCGCCTTTACCATCTTTAATAAGAAGAACATTCTCAAAAGTTAGCTTTTTTCCATCAATGTTTTGCTTGTCAACAAACAGAACATCTTTTTCAGCAACTTTATATTGGTGCCCGCCGATTTCAACTATAGCGTACATGGCCTAAATAATTTCTTTATATGATTTTTTCAAGAGCTTGCAAATATACATTAATGTTAGCATAAAACAAAGTAAAAAAGAGTCTCACTAAGCAAAATGATTTTATAAATATATATACCCAAGCAGTTTGGTGTAGCACTAGGGTTGTGCCACTGATAAGCCAGCTTGCATAGAATCTATTGCAACAATATTAATATACACCTAATGTTGCAATCGAGTTCTATTTGATTTTAATTCTAATGTTGGGGATTTGGTTTTAGAATAATTAGCTAAAACAGCTTATGCTACTTTGGTTTTAGCTCGCTGAAAGCCCTTTCTATTTACATGACCTATATATTTACCGATTATTCGAACTTCTTCGAAAACATCAGGCTCTATGATAATATCGCTGTAAGCTTCGTTTGCTGCTTCAAGGCGCAAGCCATTTTCATCCCAAAAGATTTTCTTCAAGCTTGTTTCGCCATCATATAAAACAGCACCAATGTCTCCGTTCTTGACATCAGTATCCATCAACAAAACAAAGTCACCGTCATAAATGTCCACGTCTTTCATACTAAAGCCAGAAACACGAAGGGCAAATATTTTGTCCAGATTGGGGAAGAGCTTTTCAAGGGTAATACTTCCTAAATTTGCTTCAACGGCTTCTTGAAGAAAACCCGCTGCAATTAATCCCCGAATAGGAATACCAGATTCGTTATATTCCTCATTGAACAAGGCTTTTTGAGATGGCGCTAGATCATACTCTTCGTCATCTTTTTTAACTAAGTATCCTTTTTTAAGTAAAGCTTGTATGTTTTGAGTTACGCTATTAGGAGATTTATACCCAAAGTTATCGGCTATTTCTCTATACGTAGGCCAAACATCATATTCTTTCTTATACTCTAGAATGAAATTAAAAAAATCCTGCTGTTTACGTGTTAAATGCGCATTATCCATATCATCCGTTTTTATGTGTGTGAAACATGTGCAAATAACGAAATTAAAGTGTCAAGGTCAATTATAATGTGTACAACCTATGTATAAATATTTAATCATCGCCCTCTTAATTGTGACAAGTGCAAGTTGTGATCGCTCTAAGGCTGATTATAAAAGAATAATTACAAAAGAATATCCTGAACTATACGCTTCTATTTTTGAAAGAGATGGTGAGTCCCTCCTAAATTTCACCAATAATGCAGACTCTACCGTTAGAGAGCAGGCATGGCGAGCATTGATTAACACGCCCGTAAACGATGTTGATCTATTGATTGACAAGGTTATTGAAGCTAATTCTAAAAGTGCGTGGGCTTCGTTATGGTTTAAAGAATTAGATTCTAAACAGGTAGAACGATTACAGAATTTATGGCAAGAAAATGAGGATGCTCGTTTAGGGCTGGCATCGGTACTTGGGCAACAGGGTAATGAGAACACACTACAACTATTATTAGACACTAGCCTGCAAGGAATTGCGAATGATCTAGAGTTTGAGATTGCTTACGCAATTGGTTTGCTATCCTCTAAATTTGAGGTTACAGAGGAAAATCAATATAAATTGGTAGAGCGAGCCATGAGTAACTCATCACCGCAAATTGGGCGAGCATATTTGTATGGCTATTATAGAACCGATAAAAATCTAGAGACTGAAGTTGAAGAAGAGTTGATGAGGTTGTGGATAGCTAAATCCCGAAATAGTTTATTAGATCAATATGTGTTTAAAATATTGATGGCAAATCATTCGCGAAAAGTATTATTCCTATTCGATTTGGAAGATTATTCTAGATTTGGTGTACAAATGGCAATTGAAGTTGCTAAAACTATAGCAACCTCTCCAGATAATGATCACGCAGTGTTGGTGCTAAGCTCATTGTTAGATCATCGAAATCCTAGTGTGCTTGTTGCGACTTTAAAAACACTTCAAATAAAAGAGAATTACGCAGAGATTTTAAACAATGTGATACGTTCAAAAGTTATAGGATTTGGAGAAGTGGAGCCAATTGTACGTTTAGAAGCATTAAATACTATTCCAGATCCTGCCGATCTTGAAGATATGACTAGGCGTTTAGCAGGCGAGGAGCCATATTTATTGCCTTTGAAATACTCGATCCTAAAAAAGTACTCTACTTCTAATGACTACTTCGATATGCTAAAAACGGATATCAACTCCGATAATAGGTTTACAAGGCTATTTGCCATGAATGAGTTTGCAAACTGGTGGGAAGGTTTAGATGAAAGTGAAAAAACAGAAGTTCAAGTTGAGCAAGCTAAAGAGTTACTCTACGAGAATATGCAAAAGGCAGATCGATCAATGGTTTACGGTATGTCTAGTCTTTTCATGGATGAAGAGTTACTGCCTAATTCAGATTTTGGCCTGATAACCAACATGCTAAAGCGTTTTAAGTTGCCAGAAGATGTGGAGGTGTATCAAAGTATTGCTCAAGTTTGTGAAATTCGTTTTAATGACCAAGCAAAGCCACTTATAGATTCCCTCGCCGAAATTGGGAATAGCGCACTGAATAAAACATTTATAAGCCAGGGATGGGATATTGAGGAGAAGGATTATCCACTCACAAAATTTAGAACCCCAGATTGGAAAAGACTTGCAAAGATTGGCGAACATCCGGTCTTAAAATTAGAAACCAATAAAGGGGTTATAGGAATTCAGTTAGACCCATTAATTGCACCTGCAACTATTTCAGGTATAGATAGCTTAGCAAAAGCAGGAGCTTACAATAACGTTGCATTTCATAGAGTGGTACAGAATTTTGTAGTTCAAGGGGGCGATGTAGAGACAGGTGATGGCTTTGGCGGGCCGAACTATGTTGTGCCAACAGAAGCGAGTGCTACGCAATATTTTAGAGGGAAGGTGGGCATAGCAAGTGCTGGTATAGATACCGAAGGCAGCCAATACTTTGTGATGCATCAATGGGCACCTCACCTAAATGGGAGGTACACAATTATTGGAGAAGTATTTACAGGGATGGATGTGGTAGATAAAATTCAAGTTGGTGATGTGGTAAATAGAGCCGTAGTAATTAAGAATTAAGAGATTGAGGAATTAGGGAATTAGTGATTGGTAAATTCAGAATTGAGTCAAGGTAGATATTCGTTAATTTGTTGATGAATTGGAGTTGAAAACTACCAAATTACCAAGCAAAAGACCACCAACGAGGTAGGGGATTGCAAGCCCTTGTTTCCCTCGTAACGAAGGTCCGCCTTTGTGATACTTCCAGATCATAGGATATTTTAGAGAATCATTAGTGGTTTGAATTAGGTTTTTTCAGGGTGAATGGATTAGCAGGTTTGGACATTTCCTCAATCTTTACAGCTATCTCCAACTCCAGAGGAGTTGAATGATAATAACCCACGGTAAAACCGTGGGTAAAGTGCCACCGCCTAGCCGAACCCCGTAGTGGGTTCAATTTCCTTCGGACTTCACCATAGATTATTCATGTTCAACAACAATTTGGTGCTGTATTGGCTCGAAGGTTTTGGAGTAAAACAAACCCTCAAAGTTCACACCTCGAAGCCATTCTTCCTACAAGTGTCCTAAAATCCATGATTTAAAAACCTGCCTGAAATATTCTGAGTAGGGAGCGTTTTCAGAATCTTCTTCACTAGCGCACATTGGTGCATTTTTAAAATCATGATTGGCACCAGGAATTATCTGAAGAGTGAAATTATCTGGGATGCCACTAGGGAATGTTTCATTGAGACTATTAATTGCCCAGCCTGGATAAACCATGTGGTCATTCTCCGCAAAAACAAAAAATGAAGGCACATTAAGGTTTCTCAACTCACTGGTAGGATCAAAATCAGAAATTACCTTAAGATGGCGCCATGCTTTTTTAAGAGGGAACCAATCCACCCAATTTATATCAGAAAGAGCTTTTTTGGAGGCTTTTTCGAAGGCCTTTTCTTGACTATCGCCTTCGCATAAAAACTCACTATAATAAATATTAGTAAGATGCATTGTTGTACTAAAAACAGGTGCAGCAAGGGAAACAGTAGCTTTAACATCATTGGGGTAAAGGGCACCTACAACTTGAGCAACCCAGCCGCCTTGGCTATGGCCAACAACTGCAATTCTAGAAGCATCTACTGCTTTCACTGTTTTAAGAAAGTCTACTGCAGCTTTTGTATCGTCAGCTCTATCATACATAGTTGATCGATACCATTTGCCTTCAGAGTTGCCTACCCCTCTTTTATCAAAGTATAAAAGTCCATAACCCTCCTCTAGAAATAGTTGCTCCAAATTTTCTTCTACAAAAGTTTTATATAAAGTTTGGTAGGAGGAGTTCTCACCTGCGCCAGCTAAAAAAATAATCATAGGTACGCTATCAGCATTAACAGGAACAATTAGTTCTCCGTGAAGAGTATAGCCTGCGCTTTCGAAAGTAATATTAAGTCTTTGGATAGCCTGCGAGCTAACGCTTATACTCATCAATAGTAAAAATAGTAATCCTAAAAGCCCCGTTCTGATCATTAATTTGTAGATATATTTTTATATGCTATTTCCAACGCAATATACTTCTCTAGTATAAAAAAAGGCATGCTAATTGTTAATATGATTTAAAACTTCTTTTACTTGCAGTAAGTGGCGTTGGCAATGGTAGATACTGCTAAAGGTCCATTCTTCGCGTGTTAAATAACCAAACAAAGGGTGCGGGTATTTCATACAGAGCTCTTGCTTGTTTTGGGCCATAATGTTTGAAAGCAGGGTTTTTCTGATACTACTAAACTCATTTACCAAATCTTTTTTACTTTTGGTAACAGCTTGAGGTAAGAGTATTTCTGGAGCATTTGCCTTTTTACTTCTATCTAAGAGTTTGGCTTGCATTGCCTTTATAATTGCATCAGAATCTCTGTTGTCTTCGCTTTCTTCTGTTGAGCCCATAAAAAGGCTTTCCATGCCAAATTCTGAACGAATAAGATGTTCTGTTATTTCAGCAACAGACCAAGTTGTAGGGCTTGGTTTAGTGAAAAATAGTGTATCTGGAATGTCCTTAATTATTGAAAGGAAAGAAGAGGTGTTGTCTTCTAGTTGTTCAGCAATGTTCATGAGAAATCCTTTGAATTTCTTAAAGTTAGCTTAAGCAATCTAAAGATGCAGATATTATTTTATGAACGTTGGAATGGGAAGTCAGTGCCAATTAACAATGAACTGTTATCAGAATTTAAGAATCAGTCAATGTGGCTTTAAATATATCTCTTAATTCAGGAATTAAATCCTCTTCAAACCACTCATTCTTTTTGAGCCAAATATTATTTCTAGGGGAGGGATGTGGTAAAGGCAAAAAATTAGGCAAGTATTCTTTATATGCTCTTACTGTTTCGGTGAGGTTCCTTTTTGCATTATTTTTTAAATAATATTTTTGAGCGTATTGCCCAACTAGAAGTTTTAGTTTCACTTCTGGCATCATCTCGAAAAGCAAAGGATGCCAAAGGGGCGCACACTCTTTTCTAGGGGGTAAATCCCCGCTTTTCCCTCTTCCAGGATAGCAAAACCCCATTGGTATAATGGCAATTTTAGTAGCGTCATAAAACACTTTATTATCAATACCCATCCAATCTCTAAGTCTATCACCACTTGGATCATTAAAGGGGATACCCGTTTGATGAACTTTTAAACCTGGTGCTTGGCCTATTATCACAATTTTACTAGTGGGCGTTGCGGCAACCACAGGGCGAGGACCAAGAGGTAAATGAGTCTCACAAACTGTACAATCGGCAATATTCTTGAGCAGCTGGTCCAAACTAATATTGTAATTTTATCGATGTGCTATCAGGTGAAAATGTCAAGTCTGTTCGAACTTTATCAAACCAATCGGCTATTAGTTTCCGTTCTGTATCGGTGAGCCTAGCCTTATCGTGTAGCCAAGTGTAAGGTAGGAGTGGCATTTCATTATCAAGTATTAACTCAGATGCCTCTTCTAATTTATGATCCTTACGTTTGGTGGTATAATCATCCCAAACAGAGAAGTTGAGCTCATGGCGACCATCATTTATGTGCTTTTTAAGAAACCAAGATGCAGGAGTAACATTAGAATACCAAGGATATTGAGTGTCGTAAGAATGGCAGTCATAGCAAGCACTTTTCAAAATACTGGCAACTTCGGAAGTTGGAGTTGTAACTACTAGAAAATCGCTTGATGGGCTAGTACTTGGGGTTGACTTATCTATGGTAAAGAATTGCATTATGATTAGAACAGCAGCAAGAGACAGTAGTATCTTTTTCATCATAGCGCGCACCAGTAAGTTTTGTTAAGTAACTACTTAATATACTAAAAATATTAAGTGTGTTAGTATCGCCAATAAATATTCACAGATTATACTAGCTGCTTTCCGTTATAGAAAAGCAGCTAATATATAAAATGACGCCTTTTACCCTTTTGGTGTAAAAGATTGAATTCCTGTAATTTCACGACCTAAAATTAAGCCATGGATATCGTAAGTACCTTCGTAAGTATTTACAGACTCTAAATTCATTACATGGTGAATAACTCTATAGTCGCCCACAATACCGTTTCCACCGTGCATATCGCGCGAAACACGAGCTATATCTAAAGCTTTGCCACAATTATAACGTTTTGCAAGGGAGGTCATAGATGGATGATCGCGACCTGCATCTTTAAGCTGACCCAAACGCAGTGCAAACATTTGCATTGCCGTAATATCGGTTAGCATGTTTGCTAATTTAGTTTGAATAAGCTGATTTGCAGCTAATGGTTTACCAAATTGTTTACGGTCGAGTACATACTGACGTGCTTTTTGGTAACAGAATTCAGCTGCTCCAATGGTTCCCCAAGCAATACCATAACGAGCACTATTTAGGCACATAAAAGGTCCTTTCAATCCTGTAATATCAGGGAACATATTTTCATCTGGAACAAAAACATCATCAAAAACTAGCTCGCCGGTTTCTGAGGCACGTAGCGACATTTTAAATTTAGTGTGTGGGGCAGAATATCCTTTCATTCCCTTTTCAAGTAGGAAGCCACGGATAACACCTTCATCATCTTTGTTCTCTTTTGCTTTTGCCCAAACAACGGCAACATCAGCAATAGGAGAGTTGGTGATCCACATTTTGGCACCATTCATAATCCAACCGCCATCAGTTTTAACAGCTGTAGTAACCATAGAACCTGGATCGGAACCATGATCTGGTTCGGTAAGGCCAAAGCAACCAATTAATTCACCGGTAGCAAGCTTTGGAAGAAAACGTTGTTTTTGTTCTTCAGTACCAAAGGTATTAATAGGGTACATCACCAACGAAGATTGAACACTCATAAAAGAGCGGTACCCAGAATCTACACGTTCTACTTCACGAGCTACTAAACCATACGCTGTTTGGCTGGCATCAGAGCCACCATATTGTTCAGGGATGGTGATACCAAGTAATCCCATCTCACCCATCTCGCGGGCAATATCCATATCAAAATACTCGTCTGTATTTCCTTTTAGGGCACGTGGCTCTAATTTTGATTGGGCGTAATCACGTGCGGTTTCCATAATAAGACGATCCTCTTCATTTAACTCAGATTCAAAGAGGAGGGCATCGTCGATGTTGAATAGATTCTTAGACATTAGATTAAAACGGGCTTAAAATAAAAGGTTTTTGCGTATATGTGGATAGTAAGCAAAATATAGATAATGAGGAATATAATTTATGCCTAATTGTAAGGGGAGATTTAATTCTTTGTTTTAATCTTATACTTATAAACAGTAGGGAAGGGTTCAGCACTAGAAGTAAAAATAACACCATCTTTTACCATGTCAATTTTCCCAAATTCCGGATCATATCCTTCGCTTTCAATGGAATAAAGCAAGTTCCATTTGGCGTCGAAAAAATCTATTGAATTCATGAAATCTACTTTTTCATCGATTCCAGATGCGACTCTTTTTGTGAATTGATCAGGGTCGGTAACATTAGTAGGCCAACTTGTGGTGGCTAGGTAAAGCTCATCATTAATCTTATAAGGAGCAGAAGTATCTCCAAAGCCATACAAAGTACTAGATGTTTCGGTAGCGTACATTCCTGGGCGCACAATTTTGTCAAAAGAGCGTTTTATGGTTTTGATGAGAACTCCTTCCAAATTGTAGATGCTAAATGAATAATCGTGAAGACTTCCAGTTATTATCTTGTCATCAATAATATTGAGTGATGATTTAGTACTAGATCTATCTTGAATTTTAACTCCATTTGTCTCGTCAATTTCAAAAGAATTTAGTATTGATAACGAATCAGATTCGAGTTTCGCTATAAAAATATTGTGACCAAAGGAACCCATTCTAAAAGAGCTTATTATTAGTTTTCCACTTTCTGTAACATCTTCAATTGAAGAATAAAGAATTTCTTTAGGCAGTGAAATACTTTTAATAAAATTTCCATCAAAATCGAAGAAGTCATGCCGTGTACTTTGGATGTTGCTAACCAATATGTAATTATCCTGAATCAGAATACCCCACACATCCTCGAAGTCTCCAGGACCTTTTCCTTTTTCGCCCGTCATCCATCTAAAAGACCCATCGGGTGCAACGGAAATCAGCTTCGACTGGGCATAATCCATAAAGTAGTAATTGCCGTTTTGATCGGTAGTGAGATAATCGATTCCTGATAAAATAAAATCTTCAGGTAACTGGAGGGAAATAGACTCCTGCAACTCGAATTCAAAAGGAGCAGGTTCTACATTCTGTTTAGAACCGTACTCTGGGTTTTGGATAACATTCTTCCCGGTTTCTAAATTAGAATCTGATTTTCCGGCGCATGAAAGAAACACCAATACTGCAAGTAAAAGAGTAGATAGTTTTTTAATGGTAGCTCAAGTTTATTGAAGTTGAGTTTAAATATGCGTTATAAGCTCAATTAATACAATACATAAAAAAGCTAGTTGGTATTAAAACCGAAGAACTATTGAAGCCAAGAAAGAATGTTATAAATTTCTCGAATTTGAATAGCCCTGAGATTTATCTCGGGGTAAACAGTTAAAGAATATGCATCGGTGGGAAGGATTGTTTTATAAAAGATGCGTATAAATCCACCGAAATTTTGAAAAGATTTATTTTAAAAGCGCATAAAGAGGTGCTATTCCAAAAAATGTGAATAAAGATTGTGGGACTTAAGGGACTTGGCCCAACTAGTAGTTAGAATAATCAACACAAAAAAAGCTCATAACGGTGAGGTTATGAGCTTCGAAAATAAGCTGGATATAAATTATGCCAGAGACTTTTTCAATTCTCTAGCAATGACTAAACGCTGAACTTCTGAAGTTCCTTCGCCAATAGTCATTAGCTTTGCATCACGTAGAAAACGCTCAACATGGTATTCTTTGGTGTAGCCGTAGCCACCATGAATTTGAATTGCCTCTAACGAAGCACGTACCGAAAGTTCAGAAGCAAAAAGTTTTGCCATAGATGCTTCGGTTGTGTAGGGCTTACCTTGGTCTTTTAATAATGCGGATCTAAACACTAACAGTCGAGCTGCTTCAATTTCAGTTGCCATATCTACTATTTTACCTTCCATATACTGGAAGTTGCCAATAGCTGTGCCAAACTGCTTACGTTCCATGGCGTACTTGAGCGATTCTTCAAATGCACCACGAGCAATTCCAACAGAAAGAGCAGCAATCCCAACACGTCCACCATCAAGCACTTTCATGGTGTCGATAAAGCCCATGCCTTCTTCGCCAAGTAAATTTTCGGCAGGCACTCGAACATTCTCAAAATAAACTTCTGTAGTGTCGGAAGAGTTCATGCCTAATTTATGCATTCCTGGACCTGGTTTTACGCCCTCCCATTCTCTTTCAACTATAAAAGTACTAATGCCTTTAGTTCCTTTACTGGGATCTGTTTTAGCCAGTACAACATAAATATCACCTACAGAACCTTGGGTAATAAAAATTTTAGAACCGTTCAATATATAATGGACACCATCTTTAACAGCGGTTGTTTTCATGCCAGAGGCATCAGATCCAGAGCCTGGTTCTGTTAAACACCATGCACCTAGTTTTTCGCCAGCTGTGAGTGCAGGCATATACTTCAATTTTTGCTCATGAGAGCCAGCGACTGCAATATGTCCTGTAGCTAATGATGTATGCGAAGCAACAGTTAAAGCGAGAGAAGCGTCCCAGCGGGCAATTTCTTCTATAGCCAAACAAAAACTAACAACATCAAAGCCGCCACCGCCATATTGTTCTTCATGGTAGATGCCAAGCATCCCCATTTCGCCAAGTTGCTTAACAATATCGTGTGGGAATTTCTTACTGTTGTCTCGCTCCATCACTGTAGGCGCTACATTTCGTTCAACAAACTCCTTCACGCTATCGCGTATCATTTTCTGGTCATTACTCAAATCAAAGGAGAGTGTTTGTTCTAAAGATTTATTCATATTTAAGTTGCTTATGTAACGATTAAATTTATTATGGAAACGCTTCCAAAGATAACAGAAATGCTTAAAAAAAACGTTCGTTGCGTTCCGAATTAATAAATGATTACAAACCCAAAGGTTTTAATTTAGGATTGAAGGAATCTTGTTGGTTTAGATTTTCAATAGTTCGACCGCTCATAACCTATCAATTCCGACCTCCTCTTCCCGAAGCTTCGGGTTGGGATTATTATGATTTGTTCAATAGAAGTTTGTGATTAAGAGTATTTGCATTTCATGTTTAATCATTTAATCACATAAATCATAGTTCAAAACCCATCCACTGGAACGAGAAAAGCCAACACCGAAGGTGTTGAATGTAAACAGATAAAGAATATGCATCGGTGGGCAGTATTGTTTTATAAAAGATGCGTACAAATCCACCGAAATTTCAGCAAGATATATTTTAGGAGAGTGTCTTCAGATGTTTGGGGTAGCTATCACAAGCTCGACGCTTGCGAGAGGGCTTGGGGGAGTTTAGAGCAATCTGAACTCTGTCAGGGTTTTAAACCCTGCCAAATTTGAAAAATGCTTGTGGTGGCGATGATTATGGTTTTTGAATCACGGATTGAAGGGATTACACAGATTACTCGGATTCTTAATTTTGGCTCTAATCCAATCCTGCACATCCTTTTATGCTGATAATCCTGTTTCAAAATACAAAGATTCATCAACATCGCCCACGCACTGGAACCAGATGTTTGGGCAGGAATAACGAAAGGAACGTTCGTTACGAGAAAAAAACAAAGCCCGTGATACCGCACCCCATGCGGTATCTCCTTGAACTTGGCACGGAGCGTTGTTGGCTGTTACAAACGCGACGCTTGCGATAGGGTTTGGGAATATGGCAGGCTTAGAAGGAGATTTACAAAGATTAGAAAATCGAACCATTTTCGATGAGCGCTGTAGAAGGGGATAACAAAAGGACCCATCAAATAAATATGGGATTCATAAATCAAAAATAAACAAGAGAGGCAATTATGCTTTGTAAGAAAAACATCTATTTAGGACTATTCATCTTTATTTTCGGAATTAGCTCCGTAGCAATGATTAACGCAACTGAGAAGGTCGTATCTCAACAAGACGTTGTTGCAGCAGTTACTCTAGAAGGAACGGTAACAGACAGCCAAACTGATATTGCCTTAGCTGGTATAGAAGTTGAGCTTGTAGAAATTGATCAAAAGGCTACTACCGACGAAAATGGTAAGTATATTTTTACAGACCTTACTGAAGGCGAAACATATATGCTAAAAGTTGAGGAAGATGGCTTCGAAGATTTTAAAGAAACTATTGAAGCTACTGCAGAAACGCCAACAATTGAAGTTGACATTGCGTTAGATGCAGAGATGGAATAAGCTTAGTTAAAAGTATTTTAATTAGTGCTTAAATTGAAAAGAGCCCAGATGATGGGCTCTTTTTTTTATCCAAAATTCCAAGTTACGCCACGTCCAATTTCAGGATCGGGGTAATTCCAAGTTACGGCACCTTGGTCGCACGCATACATACACGAGCCACATTCGATACAATCTTCTACTTGAAAGCGCACAATGCCTTCTTCTAAGGTGTAGCAATAAGCAGGGCAAATCCAAGTAGTACATTTATGTGGACAAGTAGTATTACAGATATCTGTATCCACAATAATATGTGGTTTAAACTCTGTTTTAGACTGATTTCTATAGCTTACTAAGCCCAGACGTTCTGTGAGTTTGAGTAATTTCATAATGATTTCCTTGCTTTAAATCCTAATTTAGCGAGTTCCCACAATGAGCTATGTCGTTTAATAGCACGTAACAACATCTTCTCCGTTTTAGGTGTGGGCTCATTCTTTATACTAAAAAACTGTCGGCCAAAATCACATATTAAGTTAGGCACTTTTTTCTGCATTGTATCTGTATGCAAGAGGTGCACGGCATCTTGAAAGTTATTGATATCTTTCATCACATAACTCTCATCCATTACCTTGCGATATTCTTTAAGAGTAGCTGAAGAGTAATCGCCTTTTGCCTTTGCTTTAACAATTGTTTCGGCAGCAAGTATTCCTGATCGCATAGCATAATCCATTCCTTGAATGGCTTTACCTGCATTCATTAATAAATTTGCAGCCTCACCCACTAATAAGATTCCATCTTTATACAACTCTTTGGGCATAACGCGTGAATCACCAGAAGAAACAACATGCGCTGAATATTCTACTACTTCTCCACCACGAATGGCATCGGCTACGGTTGGATGTGTTTTAAAGCGATTTAAAATATGGTATGGCTCTTTATTTGGCCCTTTTTCACGTAAATCTTTCAAACCTAATACCAATCCAATAGAAATAGTATCGCGGTTAGTATATAGGAAACCACCACCCTCAATACCATCGGTAGCCCAGCCAACAAACTCGTTGCTCATGCCACTTAAACCATTTAGCTGAAATCGATCTTCCAGAACTTTTTGGTCAAAGCGTATTACTTCTTTAATACCGATAAGCATGTGATCGGCAGGCACATATTTGTCTTGCAGGCCAACTTGGCGAGTAAGTAAATTATTTACACCTTCAGCTATAATTACAGAATCAGCAAAAAACTCATCTTCTCCGGTTTTTATACCCACAGCTTTGTCGTTCTCCATTATAACTTCATCCACCTTAATATCGGTAGCAATGAAAGAATCCATCGCGAAGTCGCTAGCATCAATAGCTTCCTGCACTTTTCCGGCAAGCCAATTGTCAAATTTTGAACGTAAAACAACTACCCCGTTGTAGGGAGTTTCGTTAAAATGCTTCGATTTAAAATCGAGAGTAAAAGTAGATTGCTCATCCATAAAGGTGAGCCGACGGTGATTTATGAAACGCTCCCATCCGCCATCGGTTTCTTCCCAATAATTAGGAACTAGTTTAGCTAAATCATCCCCCCAAAGCACTCCACCAGAAACATTCTTAGCGCCAGCAAATTCGCCCCGCTCTACAAGAAGAAACTTCATGTTATTTCGTGCTAGTGTCATAGCAGCAGCTAAACCAGCTACGCCACCACCAATTACAATACAATCGAATTTATCTTCCATGCTTAATATTTCTGAGAGATGATGTTTTAGGCTTTGTTAGTGGGAAAGTGAGTCCCACTAACTGAATTGAATAATTACAGACCTTTAATTTTTTTCAGTTCGTCGATGAAAGGTGGCAAGATTTTATATAAATCGCCAACTAAACCATAATCAGCTACTTCAAAAATTGCAGCATCAGGATCTTTATTTATGGCTACAATCACTTTACTGTTTGTCATACCAGCAACGTGTTGAATAGCGCCAGAAATACCAACTGCAATATAAAGCTGAGGAGAAACTACTTTCCCTGTTTGGCCTATTTGTAGGCTTGGATCGTACATTCCAGATTCGGTAAGTGCTCTAGAGGCACCAACACCTGCATTTAAAACTTTAGCCAATTCAGTAATCAGCGCTTTGCCTTCTTCATCCTTAACGCCGCGACCAGCTGCAACAATAGCATCTGCTTCGTTTAAGTCGATAGTGTCTCCACTAGCCGAAATAATTTCTTTAAGTGTTGCTTTGATGTCTTCATCAGCAATATTAAAATCTACCGAAATTGTTTCAGCATCTGTTGGCGATTCAATCAAATCGTAAGAGCCTGAACGAACAGATACGAGAACTTTATCGCCAATAGCTTCAGCATTTGCTAATACTTTTGCAGCCATAACAGGGCGCTTTGCTTTTACGCCATTATTCGAAAGTTCGAAAGAAGAAACATCAGGCAGTACAGCTGCATTCTGATTAGCAGCCAAAGCTCCCAAAATATCTTTTGTGCTTTCTGTAGATGCAAAGGCAAATACAGAAGGGGAAGCAGCATCCATTGTTTTAACCAATGCTTTTAGCAGTGGCGTGTTCATGTGATTTTTGAAAATAGGATTTTCGACAACGTATACTTTCGAGGCTCCATATTTGCTAATATCGCTCACATATTTTGAAGCATTAGCGTCAATAACAACCGCGGCTACAGTGTGGCCAGCAGTATCGGCTAATTGTTTACAATGGGAAAGTACCTCAAGTGATGAACGTTTAATTTTGCCGTCTGAGATGGCAATGTAAGTCAGTAATGTGCTCATTTTAATTCCTTAGAGTCATAATTTGATGTAGGAATGCAATGTTTTGAACTGAAAAGTGATTTAACGTAGTGCGGCAAATCTATCTCAATAATAAAAGGTTCAAACTGCATTCATTATTAAAATTTCTAGATAGCGTTTGCTTCAGTATCTAACAACTGTGCAACTTGGCGAGCCACTTCATCGGCATCACCTTCATATTTCTTACCAGCCTGACGGGCGGGCACATTTTCATAGCTTAATGTGGTAGTTTTGGCGTCCAGAATTGTTCCATCAATACCTAAAGAACTAATTTCAACCACATCAATAGGCTTCCTTTTGGAAGCCATAATGCCTTTTAAATTTGGAATACGCGGATTATTCATATCGTTAGAACAGGTAACAGCGCAAGGGCAAGGCAGTTCAATCATTTCTTGGCCATCGTCGCCTTGGCGTTTAACTACCAAAGTGCTTTCGCCTTCAACTGCTAAGCCAACAGCGTTTGTAGTATAAGGCAGGTCTAAAAGCTCTGCCACCATGCTACCCGTTAGTCCCGAGTCGGTGTCTTGCGATTGTTTACCCAATGCAACCACGTCAAAATCTTTACCTTTAAAGAAAGCAGCTAAAATTTGAGCATAGCTTCCCGAATCGAAGCCTTCACTTCCAGAAGTTTGAATATGTGTGCCTTTATCGGCGCCCATGGCTAGGGCTTTTCGAATTGTTTCGGATGCTTTTGCAGGGCCAATGCAAACAACCTCAACTTCGCCACCATGTTTTTCGGTGAGAACCAAGGCTTCTTCTACGGCTGAGGCGTCGTAGGCGTTAAGCACTACACGGTCAGCATCCATAATTAATTCGCCATCTTTAATTTGAATGGGTGCACCAACATCGGGCACCATTTTAATGCATACGTAAAATTTCATTTACTCTGTATTAGTCTGCTATTGTTTTACGGTGTGGAACCGCTTTTTTGTAGAATCCAATATACAAAAGTTGAGTTATAATGTTTATGAACTCCATGTATATTATGGGGAAAATACCCGTTATTTTGTTAAAAAATATGTAGTATTTGAATTAGTTAGAATTTACATGTCATTTAAAACTCAGAAAAAGTTTGTCGTTATCACAAACATCTCAGGGATTTAAAATCCTCACAGAGTTGAAATTATTTCAATAACTGATCTGGATTCAGGACTTTTAAATCATCAACTACAAACTTGCGGCCTTTACGGATGAGTTCACCATCTAAGTACACATCTGGACCGATACACACTAAATCCCAGTGAATAGCGCTTTCGTTACCATTTGGCGCGATTTCATAGTCATTACCAAGAGTTAAGTGATTAGAGCCATAAATTTTCTCATCAAATAGAATGTCGTACATAGGACTTTCGATCACAGGATTGGTACCAAAACTAAACTCTCCAAAACGTCGAGCTCCTTCATCGGTATCTAAAATATCTTTGAGCGCTTCGTTATTCGAAGAGTCGAAATCTACTACTACACCATTTTCCACTACCAATTTCACAAACTCAAAAGGCTTGCCTTGATACACAGAAGGCGCATAAGTGATAAAACCGTTTACAGAATCGCGCACAGGCGAGGTGAACAATTCACCATCGGGGATATTGCGTTCGCCATAACAAGGAATCCAATTTTGGCCTTTAACAGAAAAGCTGATATCCGTTCCTTCACCCTTCAAACGAATCATATCAGTTTTTCGTAAACGAGCTTCCAAAGGCTCCATGGCTTTTTTAAGCTTAGCATAATCAACTAAACACGCATCGTAATAAAATTTAGTAAACTCACGTGTTGGCATTTTCGCATTCATGGCAAAAGCAGCCGATGGATAACGCATAATACACCACTTGGTGTTATTTACACGCTCATTAAAATGAACAGGCGTTAAGAAATGCTCAGAATAGGCTTTGTTAGCTTCTTTGCTAGCCCTAGAATTTTCATAAATATTCTCAGAAGCGCGGATACCAATAAAAGCATCCATTTGTTTCATTAGCGGGAGCTGATCTACAGCTGCTTGATTTTTCCAAAATTCAACATCCCCATTCTGCACTAATAAACGTTGGGTTTCAGTGTCTTCAATTTGAACAAAAGGATGTGCTTCTTTTTCACGAATCTGCTCTACCAAAGCGCGTAATAATCCGATTCCGTTTAAGCCAATAAGTTGCACCATCACATTTTCGCCTTTCTGAACTTCGGTGCTATGTTCTAAAATTAGTGTGGCTAAGTCTTGATCGTTTTGAGAAATCACGTAATTGAATATTTAAAAATTAAAAAAATTATTAGTTAGAGGCTTTCGCCTCTATTTGTTTGATAATACTGACGATAATTCCACAATATTATCACATAACTCCAATTCATTGGGGTCGTTAGTTGCTATAATTACAAGCTTATCAGCTTTAACCCGTTCCTCAACTATTTGCTGAACTAAGTGATGACCTTTTGAATCCAAATTAGAACCAGGTTCATCCAGTAAAAGAATTTCAGGGTTGCGAACCAAAGCCGCCGCAAGTTTAACCCGTTGCTGCTGGCCTGTTGAAAGCGATTTAAAAAGGCGATGCTGAAAGTCTAGCATCTGTACACGAGCAAGCAATTCTGGGTAAAAATCTTCGTGGTGCCTACAACGACTAACTTCCCCCAAAAACTCCAGATTCTCAAGTAAATTTAAATCATCGTACAGATTTAAATATGGAGCTGCGTAACCCATAGAGGTACGTGCAGAAACTTTACCAAATCGCTCGCCCTCTTTTTCCCACGAAATGGAGCCAGAATTTGGACGAACCAAATAGGCTAAGCATTTTAATAACGTAGATTTTCCGCTACCATTAGCGCCTGCAATTCCTAACACCCCCGCGGTATGTTCAAAAGAAAGCTCGTGCAATACAGGCTTCCGATTGTACATTTTTGTAAGCTCATCGACTTTTAGAGAAATCATACCTGAATATTTAGTTTATTAGTATAAAATAATCGGAATCACTCAGTTAGTTATGTTATTATCAAAGTAAGTTTAAATAAGGAATAATTCATGTTGTAATGCCTCAAAAGAGGTTTTATTTTCAGCAATAATTACTATTCAAAATTATGCAAAAGGTCATTGACCAAATATCAGATCAATTAGTAGGTCTCATAAAAACAGACAAACCCGCCTATACCCCTAAAGAGTTACTTAAGGCGGGTATACCATCCTATATAGTGGAGCGAATTCGGCTTTTAATAGAAGATCGAATTCGAGAAGAAATTGTATTTCCTACTACAAAATGGACAGCCTTAGAAAGTACAGAGGTTGTAAAAGAGTGGGATAAATTTTTACAGAGCGTAATTAATAACTCTCAGGTACCGCATAAAAATTTGCATGGTATAATTCATACTGTGGTAGAAGAAGTGCTAAATGTGCTAATTGAGCCACGTAAAAGAATTGCTAAATTTCTGTTTCGGGATGATGAAGCCCTGAGCTTCGATGAAATGAGCAAGCGGTGTACTCGCCTTACTATATATAAACATTTTGGCACTGCCATTCCTTTATATATGCAAAAGCGAAATTTAAATGAAATTACGCGAGACCGATGTAATCAGCTTATTCATAATCTAGATGAGCGAATTGTGGCTAACTACACTGCTGATGATTGGGCACAAAAATTAGAAATGTTGTTTACCCTTTTTGGGGGGAAAGTGAATCCTAAGCTTTTCGTTCTCTTTTTTGAAGACAAAGGGTTGATGCAAACGGCAGATATTTTTAGAAAAATTGACGTTTCTCTGACACAAAGTTCATTTATAGAGTTACTGTCACGCAAAGGGTTAAAAGACTTTACCGAGGAAGAGAAGAAGGAAGAAGCACCTGAAGAAGTGAAATCAGATGCACCCACACAAGCTGAGACAGTTGCAACTAAAGATGAGGAGATAGAAGAGCAATCCGCTGATAAAATTAGTTTGGCAGAGCAACTCGCATCTACTTCGCAGCCAAAAATCACCGAAGGCGAAATGGACGATATCTTAAGTGATATTGCTCAAGGCGGGGTGATAGAAGTGGATGGGTATGATGACTCAGAGTCATTGAATGCGCTATTTACACTAGCCTATCAAAATGAGGAAGAGGAAGAAACAGAAGCGAAGTGGGTAGCAAATCAAAATGAAGATATGCAAGAGTTTAGGGCAAATCTAACCTCTATACTCGACCAAGCTAAAGACTCGTTTGAAGATTTATCGGAGGCTCCTGAGAAAACTAAAAAAGTAGAAGCAAAGGTTGCTCATAAAGCCAAAGAGGAAAAGAAGGAAGAAATTATTGAAGTTGAAAATGAAAGCTTCGGCTCCATTGAGCAATTAGTTGCGCCCAGCGAAGAAGAGGAAGAGACGAATGTACTAGGTGAGGAAGAAAGACCTATGTGGGCACGGTTTTTAAGTCCCGATCAAATGGAAGTAATGATGGGGTCTCGAGTTTCTGATAAAGACGACGACGACGACGATGATACTGAAGCAGAAGAGAGTTTAGGATATTCTTTTAACGCTCAGCCAGAAACTAGCGATGGAATGCCAACAGATGAAGATGATGAGGAAGTGGACGAAGCAGAGAAAGAGATTTTTGTGGGCGACACCGACCTTATTATTGATGAAAATGACAGCGTTGATGCTGTTACCTTTGGTCTTAAATCGCATTTAAGCGATAAAGCCGGAATATTTATTGATAGTATTTTCGACGGAGCTGTTTGGGAATATGGCGAAGCTATAGAACATCTAGAACAATTAGATGAATGGCAGGAAGCTTCGGAGTATATTCAGCAAGAAATTTTTACTCGTAATAACACAGATATGTTTTCAGAGGTGGCGATAGAATTTACCGACCGCCTGCAAAGCTATTTTAAAGATCATAAATGGAGATAGTCAGATATGGAATCTAATGAGAAAGTTGAGCGCCTATTAAAAATGCGTGAAGAATCGCTACAAGGTGGCGGTAAAGATCGTATTGAAAAGCAGCATCAAAAAGGCAAAATGACTGCTCGAGAGCGCATTGACTTGCTTTTAGACAAAGGCTCATTCGAAGAAATTGATGCATTTGTAACCCATAGAAGTACCAACTTTGGCCTAGAAAGGCAGCAGATTTTAGGAGATGGTGTTGTAACTGGCTATGGTAAAATTCATGGTAAACCAGTGTATGTGTTCAGCCAAGATTTTACTGTATTTGGTGGATCTCTTTCTGAAACACACGCCGAGAAAATTTGTAAAGTGATGGATTTATCACTCAAAAATGGTGTTCCAATTATTGGGCTGAACGACTCGGGAGGCGCGCGTATTCAAGAAGGTGTATCCTCGCTAGGTGGCTACGCAGAAGTATTTTGGCGTAATAGTATGGCCTCAGGTGTGGTGCCGCAGATTTCTGCAATTATGGGACCCTGTGCAGGCGGTGCAGTTTATAGCCCGGCGCTAACAGATTTTATATTTATGGTAGAAGATACCAGCTACATGTTTGTAACTGGTCCTAACGTAGTTAAAACGGTAACTCACGAAGAAGTAACCTCCGAAGAACTAGGCGGAGCTATGACGCACAATTCAAAATCGGGGGTGGCGCATTTTGCGACCGCAAATGATGCTGTATGTTTGCAAGAAATTCGGAAGTTGATGACGTATTTACCACAAAATTGCGAAGAAAAAGTGTCGCTAATAGAAGCTAAAGAGCCAGATGCTGCCAAAGCTAAAGCGCTTCCTAGCATAGTGCCAGACAATCCAAACAAGCCATACGATATCAATGACGTTATTTTAGGAGTAGTAGATAAAGATTCGTTTTACGAAGTACATAAACACTACGCAGAAAATATTGTAGTAGGTTTTGCTCGATTAGGCGGCCGAAGTGTAGGTATTGTAGCCAATCAGCCCCTGCAACTTGCAGGAGTTCTCGATATCAGGTCTTCTAAAAAAGCAGCCCGTTTTGTACGTTTCTGTGATGCCTTCAATATTCCATTGGTTGTATTTGAAGATGTACCCGGCTTTTTACCAGGCACCGACCAAGAGTGGAATGGAATTATTTCTGAAGGCGCAAAATTACTTTATGCTTTCTGTGAAGCAACCGTCCCAAAAATGACTGTAATTACTCGTAAAGCCTACGGTGGTGCTTATGATGTGATGAACTCTAAGCATATCCGTGCCGATTATAACGTAGCCTGGCCAACTGCTGAAGTTGCTGTAATGGGACCAAAAGGAGCTGTAGAAATTATATTTAGAGGCGAGATAACAAAAGCAGACGATGGCGCTGCTAAACAACTAGAGCTCGAAGGTGAGTATGCAAAAGAATTTGCACATCCGTATCAAGCTGCAGCACGTGGCTTTTTGGATGATGTAATATTACCATCCGAAACTCGAAGTAAACTCATAAAAGCTTTAGAGATTTGCCAACACAAATCCTCTTCTGTGCCCAAGAAAAAACACGATAATCTACCTCTGTAGAATCAAATCCTTAACACATTTATTAGAAAAAGCCTGTGGTACAATGAACAGTTATCAGAGAACAATAAGCAGTGTAGATATAGCTTTAACGTTAATGGTTGATGTTTGTAGTAAATATTGGCAGTGTTTTGCAAACAAAATTGAACAGAAACCTAACACTGAAGGTTGTTACATGTGAATAATTCATGATGTGATCGTGAGGGGCACTATATGCCCACAAACCTAGTAATTAGTTGCACCATCTCACGGATAATTTTCACACTTTTAGGAAGGGTATCAGATATTATTTCTAGAATATAAATAACCCCGAGATTTATCTCAGGGTTAACAGATTAATAATAGGCTTCGGTGGATTGGATTGGGTTACAAAGGTTGAATTTGAACCCACCGAAATTTCGGCAAGATTTATTATAGGAACTCACTACCAGCCTACAATCTTAGAAGTTAATTTAGCCAAATCGTTTAAAACCAAAACTCTCCGCGCCCTAAACCTAGCGCACTTTGCGTGAAAGCACAACCCTTTCTACAAAGCTTAATTATTAAAATTAGAAGAGAGAAGTTTCGGGTTCTAGAGCTAATAACTTACTCTCTAACTGTTAGTGTACCTTTCATTCCAGCAAAGAAATGACCAGGGAAAGTACATAAATACATATACTTACTAGGTCTATCTGGGGCTCTGAAAGTAACCTCAACCGTTTCGCCAGCCGATGCCATACCTGTATGTGCAATCACTTCATCTTCACGCAAGGGGTCAATGAAATCATTTATAGCACTTTTTTCTGAAGCATCAACAAACGCCTGTATATTAATAGTCTGTTTTAAAAGCACCCAGTTGTGCGACATCTGCCTTGGCTTATAATCGGTTACTGTAGTTAAACGTATGGTTATCAACTCGCCTGGCTTGGCAAAAATTTCTTCTATGTCGTAGGTCATGTTATTTAAGCCTTTAATTTCAATAACACGTGGCTTTTCATTTTGCGCCATAATCAAACTACTTGTAATAAAAGAGCATAATAAGAGTAAAAAACTGAGCCTGCTTAGTCTTAAATAAATATTATTCATAGCGTTTTAAATTAAATGTTAACAGGTTAATAAATTTTTAGATGTATGTTATTTATTGTCCAGCTTATAATCGGGATCGTAGATGGATTTGTCTGGCGTACCTTCAACAATAATTTCGCCTCCCATTCCCTTATACATCACTCGACTTAAAGCATGGTCAACTAGATGTATAGTTGATGGTACAGGGAAATCCATATCTAAAACTGCACAAGAACCTGGTGGAACCGCGATAGTTTGTAAGAACCGCTCTGGGGTGTTTAGTATGGCACCTTCACGCCAAGCACGAGTAAATACGTTTCCAATTGGATGAAGATGCGACATGAGGTTAGGTCCACCATTTACAAAAAATATACGTGCTGTTTCGCCTTTCTTTACCTTTATTGCACCGCGACCGCTACTGCTAAGTGCGCCCACTTCACCATTTAAGAGAACATAAGATGGGTTCTCTTCTTTCATTCTGTCGAAATCGAAAGAGTGAATGCCTAGCCCGCTAGAATCACCATCTGTATAAATTTCATTTTGGCCTATATAAAACTCATGGTCAACTTTGGGTAAACCCTCTTCTGGTTCTACAAATATCATTCCATACATGCCCGCGCTTATGTGATGATCCATTCCTGGCACCGCACAGTGATACATAAATGCACCTGGATAGAGCGCTTTGAATTTTATGGTTTCTGATGTTCCAGGGGTAACGTAAGTAGCATCCGCACCACCGCCCGTGCCATATACGGCATGAAAGTCGATATTATGAAGATATACGTTATAATCGGCGGATTTTAAAGTAAAAATAACAGTATCTCCCTGTCTTACTCTAATAAATGGCGAGGGTATTTGATTGCCAAATGTCATGTAGTGAAACTTCACTCCCTTTTCAATTTCACCTATAATCTCTGTAGCTTCTAGCTCAACATGGATGGTTTTTGGTGTTTTTCTTGTAATGGGTGGAGGTAATTTTGTAGGATCTGCAGCTACACGATGTATTCCACGTGGTTGAGCAACACTACTATTTATTTGTTTGCTCAAAGGTTCTGTTGTAGATGCTTTGGCTGCTTTGGGAAACCCAAGCGAAGTAAGCAGGCCACCACCTAAAAGTGTACCTCCTGCGCTCATTAAAAATTGTTTACGCGAAAATCCGTCTTTATTTTTATTCTTTTTCATAAAAATATGGTTTCTTATTTCGATTAAAAGTAAAACAGGTTAACTGAAGAGTAATATATCTTTATCAAGTAAGCAAAAATAATGTTAAGAGCTTTAAGATTTAAAATAGCATCCGTCTTCAGAAGCCTCTTCATTCATATCTTTCGATGGGGTTAGAAACCACTCAAAGCTCAGAACTCACTCCTCAGAGCTACTTTATCCTTCTTTCTTCATCCTTTTTATAATCCAGTCTAACAGAATTTTATACATGGGTAAAAAGAAAATAGAGTTCACTAGCACTTTAAAAATATAATCAACAGTGGCAATTTCAAGCAGATTATTGGCCAAATAAGTATCACTAGTTTTGTAAAACGCGATATAAAAGAAGACGAAGGTGTCGATTAAATTTCCAAACACAGCTGAGGCGAGAGGGGCGTACCACCAACTATTATGTTTGCGTAGTTTATTAAAAACGAAAACATCCATTATTTGTCCTAATACATAAGCCGAAAAACTAGCAATGGCGATTCTAAAAACAAATAAGTCGAACGTATAAAGCCTTTCTGCACCTAGCCAAACCCCGCCTTTAAAGCCAGCAGTTACCGCATACGATATAACCAAGGCGGGTAACATGGCATAGTAGATAATTTGGCGACCCATTTTGGCACCAAAAAGGCGGACAATTAAATCGGTAGCTAGAAAAATAAAAGGAAAGGTAAAAGCTCCCCAAGTTGCTTTAAAGCCAAAAACTACTATTGGAAACTGAACCAGATAATTACTAGACGCAACAATAAGTACATGAAAACTAGCTAGATATAAAGCTAGTTTGAGATAATTCTTTGAAGATGTAGAAATATCTTTAGTTAATGACTGTGGTGAACTATCGTTCATTATTTAACTTAGAAATTATAGATGATTGGCAATCGAATTATAAATCAAGCCGCAAAATTACGATATAATTTGGTGTGAATTGAGAAAACAATCATATATAAAATCTCTACCTCAAAATCCTGAAAACCGCCAGCGAATTATCCACCAGCTACTGTTATTGTAAGTCTGAGCAGTTTTTAATTATTTAGATATTTCACTTCCTAATGGGCTGACAAGGCTTAAAAGCAGAATTATTTATTATAAATCATATATCCAGGATTTACAGGGCTTTCCATCCCTTTTAGGCTATGAGCCTTAATTAAATCTGAGTAATTCAATAGTTGGATATTCTTCTCTTTTATAATGGAAAGAAATTCTGAGGAATTAAATGCCTTCAACTCTGCATTCCTATGTTTACTCATGTACGCAGGTCCAAATGGATTGAGATCAATCATAGCGGCCAGCTCTGGTGTATCTTTACCAACATGAGAAACAAAAAGATTGTATTGACCCGTTTCTAAACTGTTAAGCGTGGCGAACAACGTATCTTTTTTGGCTGAAATTGGTGCGTCATACATCATCTTTACATCCACTTCACCAAAATAACGCGAAATTGCCAAATCATATTCTACAGCTAATTTCTCAACTATTGCTCGGTATTCTGGTTTATCCACGGCAGTGCCCATGTGATAATCTACATACTCTATATGAGCTCCACTTTTTAAAGCTCGTTCAATCTGGGCACGCAATTCTGTTTCAATATCTGCCAAAGTTGGTTCATTTGCATAGAGTGTAGCTCTTGATGGGAAAAAGAAGCCATGTTCATCCACTAAACTAGGAACAGCATCTTTGCCAGCAACAGGGCCCCAACGGAAATTTTTCCATTCAGCATTTAACGTTAAATGAATACCAAGAGTAACCTGGGGTTGGTCCTTTAAAATATCCACACCCTCTTGATACCACGGGCATGCAAACATAATAGAAGCAGAAAAAGGAATATCGAGATCCACGATTTCTTTAATAGCCATATTTACAGAATGGGACATTCCAATATCATCAAAGCGAAGAAGTAATTGAGGTTCATTTTTTGGGAAAAGAAAAAGCATTAATCCAATCAGTAATAGAAAAATAGATTTCATAAAAAGTGGGCGGGAATATTGGCTGTTTTAATTCGCCATAAAGAAAAGAAATAAATAATAGTGTGCAAGTGTAGGAGGCCTAATAATTAAAATTACTTGCCATAATCTTTACGACCATCAATAAGTGTGCTCTAACCGATAGGCCAGTAGTGAAATTATGAGAAGAATAACTATTTAAAAAATAGCCATTCTATATAGAAACGTAAGATGTTGGTAGATTGTAATTGACTCAGGCTTCTCGCCGAACCATGTTACCCTTCGAATGAATGCTCACTATGGGTATGGTAATTGGCATCGAAAAGCTGCCTGACAATAAGCAACAGAATAAATATGGCCACAATCTGATGCAGAACACCCAAGCTTACAGGGACAAAGGTCATTAGTGTGATGATCCCTAAAATAACCTGCAAAAGAATAGTTACTAAAATCCACTTAGGGAATCTTTCCTCCCCGAAACGCTTCCAGTATGCAATTGCGGTAAATAACACTACAAAGGCAATAATCCGGTGGATAAACTGAACCGTGCCCGCATCCTCAAACAGAATCATCATTCCCATATCAGGGAAATTATAGGAAGCGGTTGCAGGCAGCCAATTCGGTCCCATTTTTGGGAAGTTATTATATAGAAAACCCGCTTTTAAGCCAGCAACTAAGGCTCCATACGAAACTTGAAGCAAGGTCAGAATGAATAAAAGTATCGTCGCTTTTTTCAGTTTGCTCTCCACCTTTTTATCGGGATAGGAATATTTAACCCAAAGGGCAGTGTGATAAATATACAGAACCAAGGCAACGGCAAACATCAGATGCATCATCAGGCGGTAGTGGCTTACGTGTGGATTATCGACCAGGCCACTTTTCACCATCAGCCAACCCATTACGCCCTGACCTAGCCCCAGCGCAAAAATAATCCACAACCTTGGTTTTAATTTCTTGGGGAAAGCCTTCTTCACCCAAAACCAGACGAACGGAATGATAAATATCAGTCCCAGAAGTCGAGCAACAACACGGTGAATGTACTCCCAGAAATAGATTTGTTTATATTCAGACAGACTAAAATCGTAATTAAAATGCTTAAACTCGGGGGATTGTTGATACAACTCGAACTCGCTCTGCCAATCTGCTTCGCTAAGAGGAGGGATAATTCCAGTTACCGGTTTCCACTCCACCATCGACAATCCTGACTGAGTTAATCGGGTAATTCCCCCAATAACCACCATTAAAGCCACTAAAACGGCGCCCGTTAGCAGCCAATAATACACTTGTTTTTGCAATCTGATTTGAGCCATTTTTCTATAATTCCGATAAAAAATTCAGCGCATAAAATACAGATTATTTAGATGAGATACGGGTAATAAGGTGGGAGGGAGTCTCATGATATTATTCCTTTTGAAAAAAAAGAGGGACTTCTGCTTCATCACTCAAATCTATTTCTTCACACCTGAACAGAATTGCCCTCGTCATGAAGCTCCAGCTTCGTGATGCGCTCTTGGAAGTTCCAGCTTCCAATTTTACCTGGATTCTACAAAAGAATAGATTGCGGAAAGTTTAATGAGGGAGAGATTACTAAATTTCAGGTATTTCTAAATCATCATAAGGCGCCTCATGAAAATTCCCATCCGCTAAGACTCGAATTCAGCCAATTATTTACCCAAGCACTTCCTTTTCACCAACTATCTCGCACGCATTGCCTTTGTAGTACATTATTTCAGGTTTAAAAGGGTGTTGCCAATATTATCTTTTAGTGTAGGCGCTACTTCTACTTCATCAGCAAATTTATTCCATTGGTTAACAGTGTCGTTAATTTCATCAATAATTTCTGATGCTTTTTTGCATTTTATAGACTCCCCAATAACAAGTAGGTCGCTCTTAGAAATGCCCTTTCGCTTTCCGTTGATACTAAGCGCATGTTGACTTACCCATTCGCTTCCAGGACGATAGGCATGGCAAAGGTCATAAGCTGGTGCTAACTCCCAAGTACCACCTTGCTTTAAGCGGAATGAAAAATTCTTCGTATGGTCGTCACAGTTCCGTGCAATTACATTGAATACCATTCTTCTAAACATCTGTTCAGCATCTTTATACGTTAATTTAAGCTCCCTCATGCACTGAAATAGCTGTTCATAACTGAAGCTATTTACTAGATTATAATCGAAATGTTTTAGACCACAAAAAGTCTGAACATGATGCTTAATCTCGCCACCTTCTCGATCAAATCGTTTGGTCATGAAATGTGCTCTACCATTTTCTTCCAATAATCGACATGGCATCATTTCGATACCACAAGCCATTGCCATATTATGATAAGCCATTTCTACTCTGCCATATCCTTTACTATCACCTAGCTGTACATCACTTACACCGTCCAGTTTTATGAGCCAATGTTCAAAACCTTTGGGGGCATTAGATTGGCCTGATTTTACTGCGCCTGTATTTTTATTCCAGGCAATAACAGCTTTAGGTCTTGCACCGCCGGCAGAGGTGCCAATTTTTAGAATTTCTAATACCGCTTGTTCCCGCTCTTTATTTAAATTGGTGGCAAAAGCTTCTCGTTTATTAAGCATTTCTTGAGCAACATTCACCAAACTATCAATCTCAATCGAAAAAGAGCGTTTACTCTCTTTTAAAACTGTGGGCTCAAATTCTAGGGCCCCCATACCACGAGTACCAATAAAGCAGAGCATTTCTACGGGATTCATACTATCCAAAGGACGACCTTGTTGTGCTAGCCACATATTAATGAGCTGATTGCCGTATTTATCAGGTAACGAATCTGCTAATAATCCAGGTAAGCCTTTAAAAGTGTTAAATATAGAATTATTGTCTTTTCGCAGTTCTGGAAAGGAGAATAAGTTAGTATTAGAAGTAACAGGCATTTTCAATGGGGCTAAATCCCAGCCTAGTTCTTTAAATTTGGGGGCGTATTCAAAGGTGGCAAAGCCTGTACTTTTATCCCATGCTACAGCACCCACTAGACTTCCCCATATTTTTACCTCTGCAACTTCCATATACTACCAATCGGTTTCATTTGGCTTTTGTTCTTTTTTACCGCTAGCCCTACTTCTCTGCTCTTTTTTTAATTTAGCTAAAGCCAGTGGGCTGATGCTTTCATTTACCGTAAAAGCATCCATTACCTGCAATTGGTTTAGTACTCGCAGCACCTGAATTAGTGTGGCCATATTCACGGTTTCACCTCTCTCCAATAAGCTTAGTGTAGATCGGCTGATATTGGCTTCTGTAGCCAAACTTGCTTGAGTTTTATTTTGCCTCAAACGATGGTGTTTGACAAATGCGCCAATATACTCTTCCAAAGCTTTATCGCTCATGGAATACCAGTTCATGTATGATTTATCAGTCATAAGGCGCTAGATGCTAGGTTAAGGAGTGATATCTCATACAAATGTAATGAATTCTATTATAACATCCATACCTTGATTTATAACTCATCCATTATACCCATAAATAGTATTTAACGAATGATATCTCATTCATTAAGCCTTTGTACTTGCAATACTATAAAACTGAAGCAGCAGTTCATTTTCCATTAGTAGGTGGGCGTTTTGAATTATAGAAATGGGCATTTAGTCTAAAATATAGATCTTTCAGCACCAATCAACGTTAAGAATTGAATTAAATGTGAAATTGAAAGACAGAAAAAAACTACTTTATATTTGATTCTTTTAAATTATCATGTACACTAAATACTTAATAAATCTATGACAGAATATAGTTGAAAATAATTTTTAAAGGTGTGACGGTATGCTATCACACATCGTTTGTATATTTTTCTATAATCACTCGATAACCAGTAGCTAAATACTTATCTTGCATAAAATTAAACAGCGTAATAAACTTAGTTCGATGGAAAAACTTTCTTTTTCAGGTCATGAGTCATTTCAATGTAGAAATCTATGGCTAAAGAAAGGGTATGAATTTAATACGGCCCAAAATAAATTCACTAATGATTTAGCTGTTGTTGAGCTTGGTGTAGGTAAAAATATGGTTGCCTCAATAAGATATTGGCTGAAAGCTTTTGATTTGTTAGATGATGATGGAAAAAATAAAGTGATTGCTAGCACATTATTTGATAGTAATGTGGGGAAGGATCCCTATATAGAGGATATTGGAACTCTTTGGTTACTACACTATCAATTAGTCGCGGCAAATAAAGCTTCAATTTATCATTTATTCTTCAATTACTTTAGAAAACAGAGGATTGAATTTTCAAAACAACATTTAATGAACCATCTAATTTCTGAATGTAATTATAGAGATGAAAAGCATTCAGAAAACACTATTGAGACAGATATAGGGGTGCTTTTAAAAAGCTATGTTAGGCCAAACTTAAAAGAAGGCTCAAAAGATATTGAGGACAGTTACTCATCTTTACTTATTGATTTAGATCTGATAAAAGCAATAGCGGAAAGAAAAGATTGGTATGAATGTAAGAATGAGTTTAGGGCAACATTACCCATGGAAATTGTATTTTATACTATTCTAATTAACCCGAAGTTTAGTAAATCTACTTCTATATCTTTTTATCATTTGTTGAATGATGAAAATAGCCCTGGATTAGTATTTGGTTTAGATGCTGACAGTCTTCTAAAATATATTCAACTGATTTCTGAACAGTATGATGGAGTAGTATACAAAGAAGATGCCGGGGTCAGAGAACTACAATTTAATACAAAGCCTAAGGCATCAGATGTACTCGAGGCTTACTATGAAAAGTAAAACATCATTCTCACCGTCAGTTAATATTCAAAGAGATTCGGGAAAGAACTTTGAATATGTAGTTACACCTAACTCAGTAGAGATCTATAAACAGATTGTTTCTGGTTTTGGTACTGGAATTCATTCGTTCTCTATTATAGGTTCTTACGGAACTGGTAAGTCTTCTTTTTTAGTAGCATTCAAACGTAATTTGCAAAAAAGACAAAATATTTTTGAGCCTCTTAATGGTGAACTCAGCTATGCGGAATCATTTGAGTTTGATATGATTGTAGGTAGACATGAGTCTCTTATTAAAGATATGGCGGTTTATTTTGGGCTGAATGAGGGGGCTACAGATAAAGAGATTCTTTCCGAGGTATCTAAAAGACACGATGAATATAAAGCTAAGGGTATTTATTGGTTTATTCTAATAGATGAATTTGGTAAATACTTAGAGTATGCTGCCAAGAATAACCCTGAATCTGAGCTGTATTTTATACAACAGCTTTCAGAATTCGCTAATGATGAAGACAAAAACTTATTTGTTATAAACACTCTTCATCAGTCATTTGATTCCTACGCTTTTGGTTTGGATCAACAGCAACGGAAAGAATGGGATAAAGTTAAGGGGAGGTTAAAAGAACTGGCATTTAATGAGCCTGTAGAACAACTCCTGTTTATCGCATCGGAATATTTAAAAAATGATTCTGATGCCCTTTCAAATAAAGATGGTAAAAGGTTATTGTCTACTTTATCTGAGGCACAAGTCTTTCCACTAAAAAACAGATTAGATGAAGAGCTAGTAAGTACTCTATATCCTTTAGATCCTATATCAGCCTCAACACTTGCTCTTGCATTACAAACCTATGGTCAAAATGAAAGATCATTATTCTCATTTTTAAATAGTGATGATGACCGAGGAATAAACAGTTTTAATGTAGCCAATGGTAACTTTTATAGTGTAGCAGAAGTTCATGACTACCTCGCCTACAATTACCATACTTTTCTTACTTCAAAATATAATCCGCATTACATACAATGGAATGCTTTAAAAAATGCTATTGATAGAGTTGAAACCATATCTTCATTTGACTCTAAGGCTAGTGATTATATAGTGATTATAAAGGTTATAGGACTTTTAAATATTTTTGCTGCCTCTGGCGCAAAAATTGATGCTAGTTTTTTAGAGGGATACCTTTCTCAAGTATCAGAAATATATGATGTTAAGGTATTGTTAGCCGAGCTTGAAAAGAAAAATATAATTCGTTTCAGAAGCTTCAAGAATCAATATATTCTTTTTGAAGGAACGGATTATGATATAGAACTTGAGCTGCGAAATGCTTCACAAAAGATAGAATTGGTTAAAGATGTTGTACCCTATGTAAAACAACATTTTTCTTTTCCATATATCCCTGCAAAGGAAGCTTTTTACAAAACAGGTACACCAAGATTTTTTGAGTTTATACTATCTGAAAACCCTCTTAATACAGATATTGAACAGCCTGTTGATGGAGTAATTAATTTAGTATTCGGTTCTACGGTAAAAGACGTTAAAAAAACCTCCAATGAATACTCCAGACCAATTTTTTATGGGGTGTTTAAAAATATTGAAAAGCTGAAGCTTGGAATATTTGAGGTTCATAAACTTGACCACCTTTTAAAAGAAATAGTAAGCGATAAAGTAGCCGAGAATGAGTTGCGAATTTTACGTAGCTCTCACATAGCACATCTAGATCAATTAATTCTTAATAGTATTTATAGTTCTACTGAAGAAATTACCTGGATTTATAATGGAGAAGAGATTGATATTTCTGGGCAAAGAGCATTCAATAGGCAACTTTCCATTATAACTGAAATTGTGTATGATAAAGCTCCCATCTATAGGAATGAGCTAATCAATAAGCATAAAGTAAGCCCAGCGGTTTATAGACCTCGAAAAGAGTTGCTAAGAATGGTGATAGAGAATAGACATCAGCCCTTCTTAGGATTTGATGAACAAACTTTTCCAGCTGAGAAAACCATATATTTATCATTACTTCATGGCAATGGATTACACCGTGAAGAAAATGGTATCTGGGACTTTTACCCGCCTGAAAAAGACAGTGAATTATATTCTTTATGGACTATTTGCGAAGAGTTCTTTGAAAGTACCAAGTCAGGAAGGAAGCCATTAACTGATTTAATTGCAGAATTACAAAAACCGCCTGTTGGATTAAAATCAGGTCTTATAGAAATCTGGATTCCTCTCTATGTGTTAATGAAAAGTAGTGACTGTGCGCTATACCAAGATGAAGCATATATACCTGAATTTACTTATGATGTGCTAAATCTTGTCTTCCGTAATCCAAAACTGTTTGAGATTAAAGCCTTTGAAATAGATGGGAAAAAGCGTGAGTTATTTAAAAAATATCGAACGTTCCAAAACCTACCTGAAGAAGCAAAGTTTTCCAATCAAGTATTTGTAGAAACAATTCGTCCATTTCTCCTTACTTATAATGATCTGAATGAATATGGTAGAAGAACAGAGAAAATCTCACCAGATGCTAGGAGGCTTAGGGATGCTATTAAAACGGCTACTGACCCCGAGAAGGCATTCTTTGAAGACTTCCCACAGGCTTTAGGATATAATAGCTTAGAACAGTTAAAAAGTAAGAAAGCTGTATCTGATTTTATTCAGGCATTAGACGCCAAGATCTTAGAGATTGAGGAATCTTTTAATCAGCTAATGAATAGAATTGAAGGGCATATTTTAAGTACATTAGAGTTAAATGCAAATCTTCCGTTTAAAGAATATACTGCTATTATTGAAAAGAGATTTAGAAGTATTAAAGAGTATAGGCTTGCTGATTATCAAAAAAAACTATTAAGCAGACTCCTTTCTAAACTAAATGATCGAGAAAAATGGATTAGTGCAGTTGCCCTTGCGGTGATTGATAAACCGCTTGCAAGATTAAAAGATAATGAGGAGGAAAAGCTGTTCTTTAACCTTAATGAACGTCTGCAAGAATTAGACAGTCTAGTTGAGATTAGTGAACAAAAAATAGACGAGACAAAAGAAGAAGCCTACCAATTAGAGCTTATTCGTTTTGGAAGTAAACCGATTAAACAGACATTGAAAATATCAAAAAAATCATTACTTGAAGATGAGGCTAAAGTTACGAATATTCGTAAACAGCTTACGGGTAACAAAAAGGAAAACTTAGCTATATTATTTAAGTTGATTGAGGAAATCATAAAATAATGAAAAAAAATGTACGCCATGTATTAGGAATTAGTGGAGGGAAAGATAGTGCTGCGCTAGCTTTATATATGAAAGAACACTTTCCAGAGATTGAAGTGGATTTTTATAGCTGTGATACTGGTAGAGAGTTAGACGAAACCTATGAGTTAATAGATAATCTTGAAGCATATCTTGGGGTTGAAGTAACAAAGCTACACGCTGTTGAAACGGATAACATGACTAAGCCTAATTTTGAAGAAAATGAAGAGCTTTCTCCATTTGATTATTTGTTAAAAGACTATGGCGGATTTTTACCCTCAACATATTCTAGATGGTGTACAAAAGATTTAAAATTGAAACCATTTGAAAATTATATAGGGGACGACCCAACGGTCTCATATGTTGGTATTAGGGGCGATGAGCATAGAGAGGCTTATATCTCAACAAAACCAAATGTTCAAACCATTTTTCCATTTAAAAAGAACATCTGGTCTTTTGATGTACTTGATTTAGTTTTAGATCAATATAATGTTGGTCAGGTGAAGGGTATTTATGAGAAAATAGTTAAGCCAGAAAATCTGGATCGCATTTTAGAAGAGGTTGAGCGGCCAATTTCAATCGAATATAATTTTAATAGAAAAGTAGACGCCTTATTAAATCTAGATGTAACTGCATTTAATAGAATGGTCTTTCATTTTCTTAAAAAGACGGATTTTCCACTTTCTCAATTAGAAGAGTCAGAGTTTCCACTTTTAGATAAGTCGCACATTGAAAATGATGACCAACGAGTAGTTGTACGTGAGACCGTATTTGAAATGCTAGAACAATCGGTTGGTGTTCCTGAATATTATAAAAAAATAGAGTTTGAAGTTGATGGAAAGATAGGAACATATTCTAGAACACGTTCCGGCTGCTTTTTCTGTTTTTACCAACAAAAAATAGAATGGATTTGGTTGTATGAAAACAACAGGGAAAAATTCGAGGAAGCCAAAAAGTATGAAAAAGAAGGATTCACCTGGATTGAGAATGAGTCTTTAGATGAACTCACTCAGCCCGAACGTATTAAAGAAATTAAGCTTAATCACATAGAAAAAAAGAAAAAACAGTCTGGGAAAAATTCTAAAACATTATTGAATAACCTACTTGGAGAAAACGAAAAAGGGGAATACTTTGATAAAGAAGACGAAGATTATGCGGGGTGTACAGTTTGTTTTATCTAGAAAACAATGATTGATAAAGTTCTCGAAAATATTGCAGTACTTTTACTTGAAGTAATAGGTTTTATCGCATCACCGATTTACTTGTTTGCACTTACTTTATTAATTATTGAAATAGACTATGAGTATATTGAAAATATATTGGAGATTAATAATTTAATATTATTTCTTGGAATATATGTTATTGGGTATATAATAAGAAGTGGTAGTCTTTTCTTTGGAAATTGTAATCACTTTGATATTAGAATTGAAGTAGAAGAAGAGATTTCTGATACAGAAATTTATCAAGTAGTAAAATCCGATATTTCTAAGAAAATCAATATTGATGAAAATAAGTTAAGTTTCAGAGACATAAGGAATATTGAGTTTAGTAAACGGCCTCCAATTGCAGATAAGGCTTATTTATTTATGTTCAGAGCAAATCTATTTTTCGATATTTTTATAATTAATTTAGTCAGTATATTTTTAGTATTATCATATCATTTAATTTATTTGATAATTATTTCTTTTTTTGGTGAAATCGTTAATGGACTGAATGTTATTACATCCTTAGTTATAGTATTTATAGCCTTTATACTTTGGAAACCTTTGTTGAAGGCTCGGAAATATTTTTTTAGAATCTCTTACTCACTACCAATAACACATTATATTGCACACGAAAAGTTATGAAAGTCTATTTAGCAGGTGGTTTTAGATCAAATTGGCAGCAACAAATTGAGAAATCATTTCCAAAAAATCAGGGGATTATTTTTTTCAATCCAAGAGAGCATGGTCTAGATAAAAGTGATGAGTATTATTTTTGGGATACTCTGCATCTAGAACAATGTGATGTAGTATTCGCATATTTAGAAGAGTCGAACCCATTGGCTTTAGGCTTAATATTTGAGCTTGGTTATGCAAGAGGATTACATAAAAAAATTATTTTAGTAGATGAGAAATCAAATAAAAATACAGATTATGCTAAACAGTTTAGGTTTGCAAGAGAGTCTGTTGATGTTGTATTTGAAAGTCTAGATGAAGGGATTAAATTTTTAAGGTCATTTAATCAATAACTCAATAAAACTCACATCATTCGCCTAAACTATCCATTAATTCTTCCATTCCTCCAAAATTAAGAATAAACTCTGAATAATAACTTTCAAAAAGATCCCTTAGATAGGAGGCAATGTCGATTTGATTTTCATTTCCTTGCTTATCTTTTTGGATAATCTCATACTTCCTATTCTTTGTAATAGTGTACAAAAACAGTGTGTGAAAATAGACCGAAGTAATATATTTTCGGTCAGCAATTTCTAACTGTTCTTGTGAAGCTCTTCTATATTTAGATTTAAAATCCCGGAGTACGGTGCTATCCATATTTATATAAATAGTTTCTAGCGTATCACCCGTTGCAAGAGGATGCATCACTGTTTCCCAACCTATATCTATACCTGCGTCCTCTAATTTTTCCCAAGTCAAAAACCCTTCTTTTTCTTTCTTGTAAACTAAGTTAAACTCAGGTAGTCCTAATTCCTCTTCGTCGACTTTCTTAGGTTTTGGCGAATTCTGATTGTTTTGTTCTGGATCACTTATTTTAACCCAAAAAATTTCTTCGAACTCTCTACCAGCTCCTGTAAGAGATACTCGAATTTTTATTTCATCACCTACTTTTGCTTCTTCTGTAGGGTTAAAATTAATCTTAATTGTTCCTTCATCAGGGCTACTTTCATTTACGTTTAAAATATCTTCAATTTTGTCAATCTTCCCTAGAGCATCTCCTCCATCCGTTCCGTTAGATTTATAATCTAACAACCCAACTTTAAGACCACCTGGTTCATCAATACGGTGTAAATAGTGATTTTCTACATCAGTATCGAAATAAATATTCTTCTCTCCACCTAACGGTATTTTTGCAACTTCTTTCTCACCATCATTTTTTGCTCGTAGTTTTAAAAAAGAAGGAAAGCGTTCAGGCTTGAACGGTTCTTTTGATTCTCCGTGAGTTTTTTTGGTCCTCGCTTTTTGTTCGTTTTTAGGAGTTGCTTTTTTTCTATCTAGCTTAAAGGTTTGATCTAATAGCTTTAATAAGTCACTATTCATAGGAAGGCTTTTTGTAAAGTCCTTTAATAATTGCTTTGTATCTCCGCTATCTACTGAAAGAGAAGCCTTTCTACGTTTTTCAATTTCAGTTAATCTGCTTTTTGCGCTTCCAAGTTTAGAAGCTAAAAATTTTCTTAATGCTGCTGTTTCTTCTCCGCCTTTTAATCGGTCACGAGAAGCCATAAACATTTCTTTCCGAAAATTGTAATTCATTTTAGTGCAATCCACATGAATCAGCAAATGACTTTTTAGAAGATTGAGTTTGAGAGAACGTGTAATAAACTCAGAAGTATAATGTCCATGAACTTGACCGTTCATAGAAAATAAAACTGCCATATTGTTTTTGAAAAACTCTCTCTGTATAGACTCTTTAGTCTCCTTGACTGTTTTTCCATCTACACGACTTTTAAAGACGTAACATGTCACATTTGCTTCACCAAAAAGTGCATCCCTAAAGTGCTCCGTAAAATGTTCTTCAATATATCTATTGTCATCTTTTTCAAGTCTTCTTTTTAAACCATATAAATCTCGTTCTAAGTTTCTGTCATCAGGATAACGGTTTTTAGTATCTACAGTCAGTACAGGAAGAGCAGGCTCAAATAAAAACTCATTAATGCTTTGGTTTAAATCTCGTGAAATCACAGAACGACTACCTGAAGGAAGGTCGTAAGAGTAAAGTTTTATAATTGTACCTGTTTCAAATTTACGATTATAGAGCCCTAAATCAATTCCATTAATTTCAAATTTGGGTATTTCTCCATCTATCACTAAATACTCGTACCATGTATTTTTCTTTATCTCCTGTTCCTCTTTACTGAGAGGATGTTCTCTAATAAGAGTAAAACCAAAACTTCCAGTTCCGTCATATCGTTTTGATGCTATTAATTGGTACCCTTTTTTCCCACAAAAAACGATTGCTCCACTACCCCCCATGTTATACTTCCCTTGAACAAAATGAATATCATTTTTATTACCTCTAAGCAAAGACAAGAAACTATTCTCAAAATCTTCTGGATGTTGTCCTTCTCCATTATCATAAATAACTAAAGACGTATTCATTCGAGGTCCGTCAGCTATTATCTGAATATTTTCAGCCTGCGCTTGTCTAGCCCCTGATAAGTCCCAATCAAGGTGCCTTGGGAAAAATTCTTTTTTCGCCTCATTCATAGATTGAGGCGCGTCAAACGATCTAGGGTCTATACCTTTTTCATAACAACGTTTCATTAACGTTGCATCAATAGAATTGGTGATTTTTTCTATTAACGCTGCAATTGGATTGGATTGCTGATTCTCTATAACCCCAAAATTATTCTCATTTCCTCCAAGTGGTTTCCAGCTCTCATTCCTCTTAAAAAGTGGATGCCCCGTTATAACCTTATCTAACTCTTCTTCTGTTGAAGCTTTGAATAACTGATAAAAAAGATTTTTTTGACTCATGTACCTAAGTTTATATAATTTTAATATATAGTAAAAAACAACATAATTTACATCAAAGTCCAACAATAATCATGCTATAACATTTATATACACTCCATAGTATCTGTAAAGAGTTTCCTTCCGAAACAGACGTGTCTATTGTGAGAGATGAAATTTAAATAACAGACAATCTTTTTGTTTACAGGGATTCGATAATTCCCGTCCTGGTTTTATTTCATCACCATATTTACATAACATCGAATACATATTTATGGAGTGGTAAAAGAGTGGATTCGAAATAGTTGAGTTGAATTATCAGAAGATCAAAAATGGAAGATTATTAGATCCGCAGATAGGAGTAATCCTGATATTCAATCATTAGATAATTTGATGAAAGAGAAGGGGAAAGATTCGTCTCTTCTGCAAACAAGGATATCATTAACATTTTATCAGAAGAAGAAAAATCTACTCTAAATTTTATAAAAGAGTTCTTAGGAAAGATTAAAACCAACAGGCTGATTGAACTTTCTCATGAAGAAGATGCGTGGCTGGCAAACAAAGATGAGCATGCAATCATTGATTATAATTACGCCTTTAAATTAAAGTATCCGGTTTTGGAATAGGGTTTCAAGTTGTAACCATTTTCCAAAATAATCTGTTACCCTAGGATATTGCCTGTTTAAAATATTTGTTGAGTATTATCACCAAATAGGGTAAATTTGTTGAAAGTAATCAACATTATGAAAACTAAAAGACAAATAATATTTCCCCAACACCGCAATATTTTGGAGCAATTGGGCGAAAATATAAAGCTTGCTAGAAAAAGAAGGAAGCTTACCACCACTCAAGTTGCAGAACGAGCTAGCATAGACCGAACAACTCTGTACTATATAGAGCAGGGGAAACCTTCAGTTGCCATTGGTTCCTATTTTAATGTGCTAAGGGTGCTTAATTTACACGAAGATTTCCTCAAATTAGCGGCTGATGATGAGTTTGGCAGAAAGCTTCAAGATTTAGAACTCTTGTGAACTTTTAGAATACTTTCAGTTTAGTTTTGAAATAGACACGCACTTACTCTGTTAAATTAATATAAAGTCTACATATTTATTATTATGGACAATAATAAACATATATGTTAAGTTGCATATATGATAAAGCAGCTTTCATTTAATAAGTATGGTTTGTTACCAAAAGGTGAGTATGAGCTAACTTTTAATGAGTTACGTAAATCAGTATTGGTTAACAACCCGACGGTTTCAAATTGGGACGCAAACTGGAGAGACTTTTTAGTCAATCAAGCAGAAGTTTTAGTAAATGAGTTGTGGGAAGTGGGAATTACCGAAATATTCTTAGATGGCTCTTTTGTGGAGGCTAAACCTCATCCCAATGATATTGATGGTTATTTCATCTGTGATTTAGCTGAGTTCGCTAGTGGCCAACTTGAACGAGAACTAAATAAGCTTAATGAGCATAAAATTTGGACATGGGATGTTAATAGTAGGAGAAGCTATAGCGGCTTTGTTAAGAAACAACTTCCTATGTGGCATAGGTACCGTGTAGAGTTGTATCCACATTATGGTCAACCAAGTGGAATAAAAGACAAGAACGGTAATCAGCAAATATTCCCAGCTGCATTTAGAAGAACACGAGATTCTGACCGTGAGAAAGGGATAGTGAAAATACTTAAATAAGATTAAATATCGAGAAGTATCAGCTCAAAAATTAGGAGAACACAATGATTAGAACTGAAGCAGAATATAACAGATCTATAGAGCGATTAGAGGAAGAAAATGAAATTATCAATGCCCAGCGCTTACATTTCATAGGACTAGGCTATGAAGGAGAGGAACTTGAGCGATTGATGCAGCCTTCTATTTCGTTTCATGAACAATTGAAAGAAGAAGTAGAAGCTTATGAAAGAATGAAAAGAGGGGACTTGGACCAACTTCATGATTTTAATAATATTGGAAGATGGTTAATTGGCTTACGTATTGCATTTGGGCTAACACAAAAAGAAATGGCAGAAAAATTAGGAGTGAGTCCTGCACAAGTTTCTAGAGATGAAACTAATGATTACCATGGGATTACGATTGAAAGAGTCCAATATATACTAGAAAAGTTTGGAGTTAAATTTACTGCCGAAATAGAGAATCCTATTCCACCCCTAAAATCCAATTCAGAGAATAACAATATTGTTTATGCGTAGCATTTAAGAAAAATGTGGAATTATCGCATAGACAATTTATCACGGACATAAAAAAAGCCCTTCAGAGCATATCTGAGGGCTTTTTTGTGGTACACCCGACAGGAGTCGAACCTGTAACCGCCTGATTCGTAGTCAGGTACTCTATCCAATTGAGCTACGGGTGCATTTCAATAAATTTGCATCGCAGGAGTGTGATTCGTAGTCACGTACTCATCTCCCGATAATTCGGGAAGCTACAGATGCATTTTTGCCGTTAGGCAAGACTCCAAAGATAAGGACTTCGGAGACTTACTTCAATCTTTAATTTTAATATCTGTACTGATCAGATTTATACGGCCCAGTTATTGGAACGCCAATATATTCGGCTTGCTCTTCAGTAAGCACTTCTAGATCAACACCAATTTTAGCAAGGTGTAAGCGAGCTACTTTCTCATCTAAAGATTTTGGAAGAACGTGAACACCTGGCTCAAATTCTTCTGGGCGATTCCAAAGTGCAATTTGTGCTAAGGTTTGGTTCGTAAAACTGTTACTCATCACAAAAGATGGATGACCAGTAGCATTACCAAGATTCATTAAACGTCCTTGAGAAAGCAGAATTACCTGCTTACCAGACTTGAGAGTGAAAATATCTACCTGTGGCTTAATATTTTCTTCTTTGGCATTTTCTTTTAACCAAGAAACAGCAATCTCATTATCGAAGTGACCGATGTTACCTACAATAACTTTGTCTTTCATGTTTTCGAAATGGCGAGGTTTCACAATGTCTTTGTTACCAGTAGCAGTAACAATGATATCACCTTCTTTTACTGCGTCGTCCATTTTCTTAACTGCAAAACCGTCCATTGCAGCTTGAAGCGCACAAATTGGATCAATTTCAGTTACAATAACACGAGCTCCTGCTCCTCTAAGCGAAGCAGCAGTTCCTTTACCAACATCTCCGTAACCTGCAACAATAGCTACCTTACCAGCCATCATTACGTCGGTAGCACGGCGAATTGCATCTACAGCAGATTCTTTACAACCGTATTTGTTGTCAAATTTCGATTTTGTAACCGAGTCGTTTACGTTAATTGCAGGAAGTGTTAATGTACCTTTGCGTTCCCTTTCAATTAAGCGAAGAACACCAGTAGTAGTTTCTTCCGAAATACCATTAATACCATCAACAAGCTCTGGGTGCTGGTCTAAAACCATGTTAGTTAAATCACCACCATCATCTAAAATCATATTTAATAGCTGGCCATCAGGGAAAATAAGCGTTTGTTCAATACACCAATCAAACTCTTCTTCAGTCATACCTTTCCATGCGTAAACAGGAATTCCTGCAGCAGCAATAGCAGCAGCAGCGTGATCTTGAGTGGAGTAAATATTACATGATGACCAAGTTACATCAGCGCCTAAATCAACCAAGGTTTCAATAAGAACAGCGGTTTGGATGGTCATGTGTAAACAGCCAGCAATACGCGCACCTTTTAGTGGTTGCTCATTTTTATATTCTTCGCGAAGAGCCATAAGGCCCGGCATTTCTGCTTCAGCTAATTCAATTTCTAGCCTGCCATAATGCGCTAGACTTATATCTTTTACTTTGTAAGCTAATTTTTCGTCTACTTTTTGCATAAGGGAGTTCTTTCTATGATTTTTTAAATTCTTCAATAATTTCTTTTGTCTTCTCGTAATCGCCTTCAGGGCCACGAGTACCAACTTCTGTTTTAATTAGAAATCCATCAGTGTCTACAAAAACTTTAAAGGGGATACCATAAGTAATAACTTCTGGGCCAATACCATTGGTGTCTAGCACCCAATCAAAATCATAACCAAATTCATTAACAAAATTAGCATGGTCTTCGGGCGTATCAGAGTCTTGTAAGTTAACAGCTAATACCACAAAATCGTTTGGATATTCAGCACGTAGCGAATCCATAGCTGGGAATACAGCACGGCAAGGACCACACCAACTTTCCCAAAAATCAATTAAAACTACCTTACCTTTAAAATCAGCTAGGGTAACATTGTTACCGTCTTGATCTTTAAAAACAGCTTTTGAAATTACTTGATCGGTTTTAATGAGCTCATCACTAAGTTTATAAGGATTTTTAGCTCTTTGATCATTTTGTTCGTTGCTACCGCAAGAAATTGCAAACAAAGTTGCTATTCCGATGAGTAGGAGAGTGGATATTTTTTTCATTTAAGAAATGAGTTTCTTTTTTGTGGATAAGCTTTAAATATAAGGTTTTGTTTGCATAAAAGTTTAATCAACTAACTCTATCTAGTGAATAGATACTGTGCTTTTATAGAAGGAACTGTATCTTTGGGGATGAACAACATCCAAAAAGAAAATAAATACGATTTTACCATTGTAGGAGCGGGCATAGTTGGGCTTTCTACAGCATATAAACTGACTCTGAAATATCCAAAAGCAAGAGTGCTTGTACTTGAAAAGGAGAAGCACGTGGCAGCCCATCAAACGGGTAAAAACTCTGGGGTTATTCATTCTGGAATTTATTATAAACCAGGTAGTTATAAGGCAAAAAATTGCATAGATGGCCGGCATCAGCTTGTTGAGTTTTGCCAACAAAATAAGGTGGCTATAGATGTGTGTGGTAAAGTAATTGTTGCCACAAAAGAGGAGGAGTTGGGGCGACTTGATGCAATCTACGAACGTGGTTTGGAAAATGAGATTGAAGGCATCGCAAAGATTGATGTGCAACAACTAGCCGAACTAGAACCTTATGTGAAAGGAATAGCAGCCATCCATGTGCCTTGTGCTGGTATTGTAGATTTTGCGGGCGTTTGTGAGAAACTAAAAGAGCTTATAGAGGCCAATAAAGGTAACGTTTTGTTTGGGGAAGAGGTGAAAGGAATTGTACAAACTAAGGATTTTATTACTATTACTACTCCTAAGGCTATTTTTCAGTCCTCGTTTTTGATTAATTGTGCAGGCTTGCATTGCGATAGAATTGCAAGGCTTGCGGGCATTGATTCGCCCATTAAAATTGTGCCGTTTAAAGGGGAATACTACGATTTGAAGCCAGAGGCAGAATATCTAGTCAAGAATTTAGTGTATCCACTGCCCCATGTAGATTTCCCGTTTTTGGGAGTGCATTTTACTCGTATGGCAAAAGGTGGAATTGAATGTGGTCCTAATGCCGTTCCTGCGTTCAAAAGAGAGGGCTACAATAAGCTTTCGTTTAATATGCGCGATACACTTGAGATGATGAAGTTTTCAGGTTTCTGGAAATTATCCGCTAAGCATTGGCGCATGGGCTTGGATGAATATCATCGTTCATTCTCCAAAAAAGCATTCGTTAAAGGTTTACAGAATTTGATTCCTTCTGTTCAAGAAGAACATCTAAAACCTGCTCCAGCTGGCGTCCGCGCTATGGCATTATTGAAAAATGGAGAGATTCTAGACGATTTCCATTTCGAGATAACAGATCGCCAAATTCATGTGCTCAATGCCCCTAGTCCAGCTGCCACTGCCGGCCTAGCCATCGGCGATGAAATTGTGAATAAAGTTGGGGAATTGGGAATTAGGGAATAGTTATTGGGAATTAGGAATTAGTGATTAGGGGATTGAGGAATTAGTGAATGAGGAATTGGGAATTAGATTAAGGCGATCTATAAATAAGAGCCATCAGTGTAATTTTTCCAATTTGTGGTTCAAAATGTTGAGTTGAATTGCCGGCACAAGCGGACGCTTGCGCTAGATTTGGAATTAGGGAATAGTTATTGGGAATTAGTGATTAGGGTATTCAGAATTCAGAAAACAGAGCTTATTTGGCATTATAATAACCACCTGGTTTTTGTCCTTTCGACCGGAGTGGAGAAGTCTAATGAGCTATAACAAAGTTCATGAATCTATTCACACCCAATAGATTTTTCGACTTCATTTTGCTCGCATTCGCTCACTTCATTTCGCTCAAAATGACAAAGGTTGGGGCGAGGATAATTAAGAATACAAAAGTTAGAAGTCAGATTTTCCCATCTCAATACTAACTACTAAATACTAAGTACTTCTTTTTCCCCTCGTCACGAAGCTCCAGCTTCCAGTGGTGAGCAATTCCAGAATTCACGAGCTTTGTTTCCACCCATATTCTATCATGCACATCATACAAATCATATAAATCACAGTTCAAAAACTGGGGAATTGTGGAATTAGGAGATTAGGGAAATGAGCTTATTGTCTACTCAAAATCTAATCCTACAATGCCTTTAAAATTATTCAGTTTTGTTGGGCTTTTGGTTGATATTGAGTGCAAATAATTACAAACTTCACTTAATAAAAATAGAAGGAGTTTTGCTTTGATTAGGACCGATACACTTGCTAAAAGATTGTACGCAACGGATGCTTCCATGTATGAAGAAATGCCCTTTGGCGTTTCGTTGCCCAAAACTGTTGAAGATATTCAGGAGCTCGTAAAAAGCGCTTACAAGCAAGGCTTCACTATTACTGCACGTAGTGCTGGAACTAGTTTAGCCGGCCAAACAACGGGCAATGGGGTGATAATGGACGTGTCTAAACACATGACTTCTATACTCGAAATTAATGTTGAAGAAAGATACGCCCGCGCTCAACCGGGAGTAATCCGCGATACCTTAAATCGTGAGGCTCTGCCACTTGGTTTGCTTTTTGGTCCAGACACTTCTACCACCGACCGTTGTATGGTGGGCGGAATGATTGGAAATAATTCCTCGGGTTCTTATTCCATAAAGCATAAAACTACTCGCGAGCATGTACTCGAAATGGATGTTGTGCTCAGCGACGGTTCACTTGCAACATTTAAAGCTCATAGCCCCGAAGAAGTTGATGCTAAAGTAAAACTAGCTACTTTAGAAGGGCATATTTACCGCTCTATTATTCAATTAGTGACCAAGAATAAGGATGCTATCATCGCAAACTTTCCACACGCCGAAATTATTCGCCGTAATACGGGGTATGCTCTCGATAAGCTTTGCACCATGTATCCAATCGATCCTAATGGACGAGATTTTAATATGTGTGAATTGCTTACTGGAAGTGAGGGAACGCTAGCTCTCACTGTCTCCGCAAAGTTAAATTTAGTACCACAAGACAAATTCCAACGCCTTCTAATTCCTCAGTTTAAAACTATTCAAAATGCTATGAAGGCTACCGTTGAGGCGGTTAAATTTGGACCTTCAGCTGTTGAGTTGGTAGATGATATTATTTTGAATGCCACCAAAGGCAATCTAGAGCATGTGCAAAATCGCTTCTTTTTAGAAGGGGATCCGAAATGTATTCTAATTATTCAGTTTGAAGGAAATGACGAAGCTGAGCTAGCAGAAAAAACAAAAGAGCTCGCCGCCATTCTAGCCGAAAAGGGAATGGGATATTCCTTTGCTGATATTGGTGATATCAAAAAACAAAAGCGTGTGTGGAATCTGCGCCGTGCTGGTTTAGGTCTTTTGATGGGATTAGGAAAGGATTCACGCTCCCCAACATTTTGTGAAGATACTGCCGTGCGAGTAGTAGATTTACCCGCTTATATTGCAGAATTCGAAGAGTTATTAGCCCGCAATAATGCCAATTGTGTGTTTTACGCCCATGCCTCGGTGGGTGAGTTGCATTTACGTCCCCTCATTGATACTACCAAGCAAGAAGGCGTTGATAAAATGAAGAAAATGGCAGCAGAAGTTGCCGATTTAGTCCGCAAATATAGAGGTTCACTTTCTGGTGAGCATGGTGATGGCAGAGCTAGAGCACCTTATATTGAGCAAGTTTTGGGTTCAGAAATGATGCCTTTACTACAAAGAACAAAAGAGATTTGGGACCCTCAGTATATTTTTAATCCCGGTAAAATTGTAGATGCAAAACCTATAGATGCTGATCTTCGCTTTTCTCCTTCCTACCAACGCGCAAAAGTGGAAACTGTATTTAAATACAGAAAGGAAGGCAGTTTTAACGATGCAATTGAGCTCTGTAACGGTGCTGGGGTTTGTAGAAAACTAGCTGCAAGTGGTGGCAATATGTGTCCATCGTACATGGCTACCGAAGAAGAAAAAGATAGTACTCGTGGGCGTGCCAATGTGTTCCGTCACGTATTTTCGGGTGCAAATCCAGAGACTTTTGCTTCCGAAGATTTAAAAGAAGCACTCGATCTTTGCCTCAGTTGCAAGGCGTGCAAAAGCGAATGTCCTGCCAACGTAGATATGGCAAAAATGAAAGCGGAGTTCTTGAATGGTTGGCATCAAATTCATGGTGTTAAATTATCGGAGCGCTTTTTTGCAGATGCAGGAAAGTTTTATCCATTAGCTTCAAAACTACCTGGAATTTCAAATTGGTTTTTAGGTACAGGCATAGCTAAAGGCGTGCTAGAGAGTGTAGTAGGGATTTCGAAAGAAAGAACTTTGCCACAGTTTGCTAAAGAAAGCTTTGGTACATGGTTTAAGAAGAATAGAGCTGGAAAAACATCAGAAGGGAAACCAAAAGCGGCACTATTTGTAGATATATTTACGAATTACCATGATCCAGAAATTGCAATAAGCGCACTTAAAATTTTAGAGACATTAGGATTTGAAGTCATTATCCCAAAAGTAAATCAAGCGGGAAGACCTCAACTATCTAAAGGATTGCTGAACGATGCTAAGAAAGTGGCCACCAAGGCGATTAAAGAACTTGGACCGTTAGCGGAACAAGGAATTCCAGTTATTGGGTTAGAACCATCGGAAATTTTAACGGTTCGAGATGAGTTCTTAGATCTTTGCGAAAACAGTGAGCTTGAAACGGCAAAAGTGCTCGCTAAAAACTCTTACACCATCGAGGAGTTCGTTGTAAAACATAAACACTTACTGCCTGAGGTAAAACCAGGAAGCGAAATCAAACTACTTGGTCACTGCCACACAAAATCCTTAACTGGAAATGAAGTGACCGTAGAGGCACTACAAGCAGTTGGCTACCAAGTGGATGAAATGGATGCTGGGTGCTGTGGTATGGCAGGAAGTTTTGGGTACGAAAAAAACCATTACGAGCTGTCTATGAAAATTGGAAATCAACGACTATTCCCTCAGCTCCGTGCTGATGGCGGTAAAAGAGAAGTCTGTGCCCCAGGATTTTCATGTAGGCATCAAATTCATGATGGTGTTGGCGTAGCGGCAAAGCACCCTGCTATAATGATTGCCGAGCAATTATCGTTGTAGAAAGTGTTTCATTCATTGATGGAATGAGGATAATTTGGTCGGTCTATTAAGGAGCAAACCTATCATAGGTCAAGTTATTTACGCCCAATAATAAATAATTTCAAAGAGAAATTACCTACAAGTGTTTTGTAACCATTTGGAGTATTGATGTATCTAATTAATTGAACATTGATAACATCAAAATCCAAATAAAAGATAAAATGAAACACTTAAATAAAATATGCATAGCATTATTTGCGCTTCTTTTTGCGAGTACATCACAGATGGTGTATGCACAATCAGCACCTAGTTTTAATGATGCAGAAATAGCTTCTATTGCCGTTACAGCAAATGACATTGATATCAAATATGGCGAATTAGCTCTTACAAAAACCAAAAATAAAGAGATCACTAACTTTGCTAAAACCATGATTAATGATCATAAAGCAGTAATTCAGCAAGCAGTTGATTTGGTTACAAAGCTAAAAGTTACTCCACAGGATAATGCATTGAGCAAACAATTAAATGCTGATGCAGAAACAACCCGTAAAATGCTATCAAGCAAAAAAGGGGCAGCTTTTAACAAAGCATATATTGATAACGAAGTTGCTTACCACGAAGCTGTAATTGGTGCGGTAAAAGATGTGTTAATTCCACAATCACAAAACGCAGAACTTAAAGCATTGCTCGAAGCAGTATTGCCAGCCTTAGAAACTCACCTTGAACATGCAAAAATGGTTCAAAAAAATATTGGAGGCTAGTTTTGTGGAACAACAAAATATTGCTAGCTCTAGCGTTATGCTTTTTAGCATGTTGCACTAGTAGGCAGCCAGTAACTCATTATGTTGAAATTAAACAGATGCAATTTGTGCCCGCAATTTTAGAAGTAGCCCAAGGCGACTCTGTGATTTGGACGAATAAAGATATAGTAGAGCATAATGTGGTTAATGAAAGCAAACCAGGTTGGGAGTCTAAATCTCTCAAAATGGGTGAAATGTACGCCCTTAAAATTGAAGGTAAAGACATTGATTATCTGTGCACTCTACACCCTGTTATGAAAGGAAGGATTGTTATCTCTCAAAATAAATAAACCTTAAGCTACACAAGTATCTGCAATCCGTAAAATACAAAGCCCTAGATTTTGGATAAGAATCTAGGGCTTTTTTATTGTGATAGTGGGGGCTAGGAAATTGGGGAGTAGTGAACAATTAGCAATGAACAGTGAAATGGAATTTGTTAATGGTGATTTTGGAAACGCACCTTCTTGGTTGGGTTCCTGTTCGAATCAAAATAAAGATCTAAAACCCTAATCCTTGTTCTCATCCAACTTTGAGATTTTGTGCATTACATTTAACACAATTAGATCACATCGTTCGCCTAAGAAATTGAATATCTCAGCATCACTAACTGAACGTTCTAGTTTGTCACGGAGCATCTTTTTAGCTCTAAAAAGTCGGACTTTAACATTAGCCTCAGAAATTTTGAGACAGTCGGCGGTTTCTTTAGAACCAATGTCTTCAATTTCTCGCATCATATAAACGGTGCGATATATTGAAGGTAATTGATCGACAGTATGCTCTAAAAGCTCTCTAAGATCGGCTTGAATCAACTCTTCTTCGGGGGTAATTTGGTCACTTTCCATATCATAATTTGAATCATTATCGGTATCAAACTTGTGTACACTAAGGTATCGCTTTTGTTTATTGTGATATTTCAAAGCCTCATTAATGGCAATACGGGTAAGCCAAGTAGAAAACTTAGCATCTCCTCTAAATTGATGAAGATGTTGGTAGGCCTGTATATAGGTAAGTTGAAGAGTGTCTTTTACGGCATCTTCATTATTGATGTAAGTGCGCTGAATTCTAAAAAGACGCTGATTATATCGGCGCATAATAATTTCAAATAGAGGGGTAGAGCCTGCAACAACTTTCTCTATAATTTGTTCGTCGGAATAATGCTCATATTTTTTAACTGGAACGAATATATATTCCGAACGAAAATTACTCTTCTGGATGCTTTTTAACATAGGAATCACATTTAAAATTGATACTCTTTGTGTATTTGATTCCAAAATGGACCTAATGGTTACAAAGTTTACAACTTTTTTTGTAACTGTATCATTTCCAAGTTCATCTAAGGTGCTAAAGACTCTATATTACTACCCAAAGTAATTCAATATAATGCCAAATCATCCCATTTAAAATGAAAGACAGACTTCTAGCTCTAGAAAAAGAATCGCAGTTATTAGAGCCATCTGTGGATATTCAAGATCAACTTCAGAAGCTTACCCACGATTATTCTGATCGTTTTATGAGTTGCATAAGCACTCAAAAAGCCTATCAGAGTTTTGATAAGTCTGTTAACAAAATCCTGGATGATCCTATTGGGGAAGAAGCTTCTAATTTTGAAGAGATATTTCAAACTATAGAGCATAAAATTGTGCCACCGGGACTTAATCCTTCTTCGGGAACTCATTTCGGATATATTCCTGGTGGGGGATTATTCAGCAGTGCTATTGGCGATTATATCACCGCAATAACGAATAGATATGCTGGTGTTTATTTCTCATCTCCTGGCGCAGTAGCTCTAGAAACTCGTTTGGTTAACTGGATGGCAGAGCTAATAGGCTATCCCAAATCGGCAGGTGGTTTTTTGTCTTCTGGGGGAAGTATTGCAAACCTCACTGCAATTGTTACCGCTCGTGAACATGCGGAGTTGAAAGCAAGTGACTTCTCCAAAGCAGTAGTTTATTTAAGCGAACAAGCGCACCATTGTGTTGACAAGGGACTTATAATCAGCGGGATGAGAGAGTGCGTTAAAAGGAATATTCCACTTGATGAGCATTTCAGAATTAAAAGTGTCGAACTAGCAAAACAAATTCAAAAAGATCGTGCAGAAGGTCTAATTCCCTGGATGATTGTAGCATCGGCAGGTACAACGGATGTTGGGGCCATAGATCCACTTCATGAAATTGCCATCATTGCACAGAAAGAAAAACTTTGGTTACACGTAGATGCAGCTTATGGGGGCTTTTTCTTGCTTACAGATGAAGGTAAAGCGCAGCTTAAAGGAATTGAACTAGCTGATTCTGTAGTATTAGATCCACATAAAGGACTTTTTCTACCTTACGGTTCAGGGGCTTTAGTTGTAAAGGATGTTGAGAAACTTGCTGTTGCGCACCGTTATGATGCCAACTATATGCAGGATACTAAAATGGATGGTGGAATGTATTCGCCAGCTGAATTATCGCCAGAATTAAGTAAGCATTTCCGTGGACTTAGAATGTGGATGCCACTTAAAATTCACGGGGTTAAAGCATTTCGAAGCGCTTTAGAGGAGAAGCGCCTGCTGGCTCTTTATGCTTGGGAGAAACTCAATGAGCTCGAAGATATAGAAGTAGGACCAAAACCAGAACTAACCGTATTCACTTTTCGATGGAATCCTGGTGGAGTTAAAAACTTGGATGAATTAAATCAACAAGTTCAAAACTATATGCTTGCAGATGGGAGAGTTTTTCTATCCACAACACGTATTAATGATGAATTTCGGTTCCGCTTTGTGGTGCTATCTATCAGAACTCACTTAAAAGAGGTGGAGCAATTTTTGCAAGTATTTGAAGAGATGAAACAAAAGGTGTTGGTATCAGGATTGTAGATGGTAGGTGAGGTGGTGACAAAATCAGCAATCCCAAAGTAGAATATTTAGAAGCGATATTTCCATGCTAACGATTGCCATGAAGCAGTACCCGTCCCATCGGGACGATATGTTTGTAGCCCAAATAGCACCCACCACCCACCTGCCCCATCCGGGGCAGTACCAGATTGAGTTCACCTATCTAATTCGCATTACACATGGCAATATTCGTACTGCACCTACGGAGCGAGATTTGTAAAAACCTCCGATTAGTCATTAAAATTGTTCGCGAAATAGATGACGTCTACAAAGATAGGCTCATAAAGTAAAACCAGTAATGAATTACTTGTCCAGAACTGCAAGTAACTACACTCTAAGAATCAAACCTTCACATCCTGTGGTTCATTTCTATCACATTTAAGACAGTTTAATAAATTGCCGATTCTGCTTTGGCGTCCTTCTGGGGTAATAACCCAAGGGCGTAGTTGCCAAGGAGGGTTATGGCGAACATGTTGAGTATGACCACAGGCAAGCACTGCAACCCAGTCATTTTCTTCATCAGTAAAAAATCGGATGATTGGCTGCTTCATTTAGGCTGAGATAATGCCTTTTCTAAATCGAGTATTTGAATAGCGCTAATAGCTGCTTCCATTGCACCTTCTGTGCATAAACCACTTATTGATGCATCCATAAAGCCTTCTCTGGCGGCATTTATGCAGATTTCTCTAATTTGTTCAGCTAATTCTTTCTCAGATTTATCCATTTCCTTGTATCCAAATAATTATTCTTAAATATGAAAGAGCAATTTCTTGTGACTCGTGCTATAACAACGGAGCTCCTATAAAAATTCAATATAGATTAAATTTATGACCTGAGATTAGCAATTAAAATACTTAATTTTTAATTCTATCTAGACGTTTTAATCCGCAGCACTTATTTGAAACCTTCCAAATTCCCTTCATTCTTAAAAATACCTGGCAAAAGTACCCATAATCGGTTAATGCCTTATAATAACACTCTATTTTGGGCGCTGGTAATAGGAGTATTCGGGGGATTTATAGCAACAGTTTATTATTGGATACTCAATGGAGGACTATATCTAGTTTGGGAAATTGGGCTGCCTTTCTTGAGCTCTTGGCTTGGGTCGTTCGGAATTATAGCAACGGTTATTCTGACTTTATTTGGAGGATTGTTGGTGGGTTTAGCTGCTAAATACATGCGCACGCCGGGAGAAATATCTGCTGTGGTTAATAATATTCACATTAAACAGGGTAGAATGGATTATAGACAGAATCCATCTATGCTGGTTACTTCTTTAGTGAGCATAATATTTGGTGGAAGTGCAGGTCCTGAAGCGCCATTGGTGCAATTAATAGGAAGTAATGGGAGTAAATTAGGAGAGAAACTGAAGCTACATGGCGACTTAATTCGCACCTTTACCTTTTGTGGGATGGCCGCTGCCTTAGGCGCATTTTTTGGCGCACCTATTGGTGGCGCACTATTTGCGCTGGAAATTCCACATAACCGAGGTTTAGAATATTATGAAGCTCTCATCCCTTCAATTGTATCTGCTTTAGGTGCATTTCTAGTTTTTAGAACTTTTGTGGGATACGATGGCGCCCTATATAATTTACCTATTGGTCCCGATATTTCAATTTATTCAGCTTTTGAAGGAATCGCGATGGGCTTAATTGGCGCATTAATAGCTATTCTGTTTATATACATTTTTAGAAATACTGAGCGCTTGATGAGACCTCTACAGAAATGGCCGGTTGCTTTAGGAGTAATTGGTGGTTTTGCTATTGGCTTGTTAGCCATTCTAATACCTAATGATTTTGTAACTACGCCATTATTTTGGAGCGAATACCAAATTGTAGATTTGTTAGAAGGTATAAATACCATTAAAGCGAGTTATAGTTTATGGGGTGCTGTCGCATTATTGGTCGGTTTAGTAATAGTTAAAATGCTGTCTATTGGTTTCACTCTTCATACTGGTTTTAGAGGTGGGTTCATTTTTCCACTATTTTTTATAGGGGCTGTTAGTGGAATTGCAATTTCTTTCGCCTCGCATGGTTTTGTTTCTTTACCAATTGCCATTGTAGGCTTAATGGCTGCAGTTAATGTTGGTGTGACTAAGACACCCATAAGTACAAGTATCATCTTGGTTAGCCTAACGGGAGGGGCAATGTTACCTGTAATTGCTATGGCGAGCACTGTTAGCTATGTATGCACCGAGAGGTTTCGATTAATTTCTACCCAACAGCACCGTCGCGATAACGACTCACCCATGCATAGAGTTTGGCGGTGGAAAGAGAAGTAATTTTTGGTTGATGAATATATTTTGAGGAATTCATCAGAAATTCACAAAACGTGTTTAAGTTGTAAATGAATTAAAAAATCACAACAAATAAGACAAAGTTGTCTTAATACCTTAAACTCTTACAGAAATTAAAAAATGAGAAACTCAAAAATAATATTAGCCATAGCAGTACTAGCTTTTACAGCAATAAGTACTAGTATTGTTTCTGCTCAAAAGAAGTCAAAAGATTTGGAAGCGAAATTTCAAATTGAGGGGCGTTGGTACGGTCTACCAGAAGCTGAACTTTTTACAGAAGATTATGATGGCCCTCCAGTAGTTGGTGAGTATGTGACCATGCTTCCAAATATTGCAGTTCTTCCAAAAGGAAATAGAGTACATCATGTTCGCATGGATATTTTGGCACAAGAAATTGAAGTAGCTGAAGGTGTGCGCTTTGCAGCGTGGACATTCGGTGGAACAGTTCCTGGCCCATTATTACACGTTCGTGAAGGTGATAAAGTGATTTTTACTATGAAGAATCGTAGTGATGAAGCAGTAGATATTACAGCACCAATGAAAGGTAACGCGCCTTTTCTGCAGCAATTAGCGATGTCTAAATTGCAAAAGCCTGTTGGCGAAGAAATGCCAATGTTACACTCAATAGATTTTCACTCAGGTACAGTAGCTGCTGACGATAAGTGGAGAGCTGTGCCTCCAGGGATGTCAATTCGTTTCGAGTGGATTGCAAACTATCCTGGCGTTCACATCTACCACTGTGGTGTACCACCAGTATTACAGCACATGGCAATGGGTCAGTACGGAATGGTAATTGTATCTCCAAAAGAAGGCTACCCAACCGACAAAGTAGTTGATAAAGAATTTGCAGTAGTACAGTCAGAGTTTTACCTAAAACAACAAGAAACTGGCGACCTATACGAATTAGATTTTGATGCTGCTAACTTAAAACAACCTTCAATAGTTGCTTTTAACGGCCATGCAAGTGCATTAATGGATAATCCAATGGAAGTTGAAGTTGGTGACAGAGTGCGTATTTACATGCTAAATGTTGGTCCAAATGATGTTTCGAGTACACACGTAATTGGTGGAATATTTGACCGAGTTTGGTACGAAGGTAACTTGAAAAATGAATGGCGTGGAATGCAAACAGTATTGCTTGGTTCAAGTAACGGTGCAGTATTAGAGTTTATAGTTGCCGAGCCAGGACATTATGTACTAGTTGATCATGAGATGGCCGACATGCAGAAAGGGGCAGCAGGGCTATTTATTGCAACTCCGAAATCAAAATAAGACCAACAATTAGAAAACAGTTTTAATCATAAAAATAATAGAACAATGAAATTACTTAAAAACATATTCTCAACCTTAGTAGTAACCGTATTTTTAGCTAGTGCAGCTTTTGCACAAGGCTCAATACTAGGCACAGCAGATAACCCTCGTGTTATTGAAGTAGTTGGAACGGATAACATGAAGTTTGATGTAACAACAATGGATGCTCAGCCAGGTGAAACAATAAAAGTAGTGCTTAAGGTTGTTAGTAGAATTCCTAAACAAGCAATGGCTCACAACATCGTATTTTTATACAGCGGTGTTGACATGAAAGCATTTGTAAACGCTTCTGCTAAAGCTAGAGACAACAAATACATTGCTCCTGAGCTAGAAGACCAAGTATTAGCAACTACCGATTTAGCTGGTGGTGGCGAAACGGTTGAAGTTACATTCACCGTGCCAATGGTTCCAGGTGATTATGAGTACGTATGCTCATTCCCAGGTCACTTCTACGGCGGTATGAAAGGTGTTCTTACCGTTAAAGACATCGGAATCTAAACCTAATTAAGTATATTTAGACCGAAAGGCGACTCTCTGATAAGGAGTCGCCTTTTTTTATGTCCTGGGATTAATATTCTTTCAAGTTATTTAGATAACTCGTTGATAGGGTTATGATTATTAAGCCAAGTCGGGATCAGAATGAGTTGTTCTTATTGTTTGTGCGAACATATAGAGTATTTGTCACCAAATCACCTACCAACAACAAGAGTATTCCAGCTTGTCTAAATCGCTCATCATCAAACTAAAATTAATAATCCTCCATTCTTGATACAGATTGTTATATTCGTAATCAAACACTTAGACTTTACCCTAATTCAATGCGTAAGACATTTCTATTACTCACTATAATTTTAGTCACTTCAAATATTGTGAAGACTCAAATTTTTGAGCGACAGCCACAATTCACACATCAGGATACGTTAAGAGGAAGTATTACACCAGAGCGAGCTTGGTGGGATGTGACTTACTATCATCTATCTGTGACTGTTCATTTGGCCGATAGTTCTATTTCGGGTACCAATCTAGTTCAGTATAAAGTATTGGATGAAAGTACGAATCTCATGCAAATAGATCTGCAAGAGCCAATGAATATTACTGAGGTTGTCCAGAATGGAGTAAGCCTTAAATATGAGCGTGACGGGAATGCATTTTTTATTGAGTTACAGAAAAAACAACAAGTAGGAGCTGTAAATGAACTAACTATTTACTTCAATGGTGTTCCTAGAAAAGCAGTACGTGCGCCATGGGATGGCGGATTCACATGGACCCGAGACAGCAATGGGAAACCTTTTATTGCGAATTCAAATCAAGGAATTGGAGCAAGTCTTTGGTGGCCAAATAAAGATCACATGTACGACGAAGTGGATAGCATGCGCATTAGTGTAACTACCCCAAAAGATTTGATGGATGTGTCTAATGGAAGGCTTGAAAAAGTTGAGGAAAACAATGACGATACCAAAACTTGGCATTGGGTGGTCACAAATCCTATAAATAATTATGGCGTAAATATTAATATTGGAGATTATGTCCATTTTGGAGAGAAATTTGATGGTGAGAAAGGTATTCTCGATATGGATTATTATGTGCTACGTGAAAATAAAGAAAAAGCTTACCGCCAATTTGCAGATGCTCCTCGCATGATGAAGGCTTTCGAGCATTGGTTTGGACCTTATCCCTTTTATGAAGACAGTTATAAACTAGTAGAAGCTCCCTATTTAGGAATGGAACATCAAAGCTCTGTTACGTATGGCAATAACTATGAAAATGGATATTTAGGTAGAGATTTGAGCCAATCAGGATGGGGGCTGAAATTTGACTTTATCATTATTCACGAGTCGGCTCACGAGTGGTTTGCCAATAACATCACCTACAAAGATGTAGCAGATATGTGGATACACGAAGGCTTTACTAGTTATGCTGAATCTTTGTTTTTAGAATATCACTTTGGTAAAAAAGCAGGACAAGAATATGTGCTAGGTGTGCGCCAATCTATTGCAAATGAACGTCCACTTATAGGAATTTATGGAGTGAATTATGAAGGTTCTTCAGACATGTATAACAAGGGGAGTAATATGCTGCATACTATTCGCCAAATAGTGAATGATGATGAGAAGTGGAGGATGACACTGCGTGGATTAAACAAAGAATTTTACCACCAAACTGTTACAACAAAACAGATTGAAGAGTATGTAAGTGCCTCGGTTGGAGTAGATTTAACTCATGTGTTTGATCAATATCTGAGGGATATAAGAGTGCCTATTTTAGAATATAGCTTCAAAGAAGGTCATCTTTTATACAGATGGAATAACGCAGTTCGTGGATTTGATATGCCCGTTAAGGTTTTTGTTGATGGAGAGGAAATGCTGCTAAAACCTTTAAACAGATGGCAAAGAATTCCAAGCTTCGGGAAGCAATTAGTGGTAGATAAAAACTATTACGTGGCCAGTTTCAATGTGCTGGGGAATTAGTTATTGGTTATTAGGGAATTGGGGATTAGGGATTAGGGATTAGGGAATTGGGGAGTGAGTGAACAGTTAACAATGAACAGGAAATTCTGCCTCAAAGCTATGTAAATTCTCTCATTGTAACCTTGAGTCTATTTAATGAGCTAAGTTACTTTTCAAAATAAACATAGCCCCGAGATAAATCTCGGGGTAAACAGATTTATTAAAGGCATCTTTGGAATTATGTTTGCTGCCCACAGTCTCTTTACACACTTTTGGGGGCAGTACCCAGCCTCTACTTCTCTACTTCCAGTTTTATGTTATTTCCAGCCAAATCTCGGCAAAAAAAATGACCCTTAATTTCTTAAGGGTCATTATAATAAAATCTACAGTATCTAAATCCCGAGAAGGATTCTAGAATTTATTCTACTTCATTAGAAGCATTTTCTTTGATAGAACGTGATTACCAGTGGTTAATCTGTAGATGTATACACCACTAGCTAAGCCAGAAGCATCGAATGAAATTAAATGAGCTCCAGCTGCTTTAGTTCCACTAAAAATAGTTTCCACTTTACGGCCAAGCATATCAAATACTTCTAAACGAACTTCACTACGTGCAGGTAGCTCAAAGCGAATGTTAGTAGATGGGTTAAATGGATTTGGATAGTTTTGATTTAATGATATTGCAGTAGGTAAGTTGCTATCGATCTCACTTTCTATGCTGGTTGCAGTTTGTAAGGTTACAGCTTTTAGATCATCAAACACCATATAACCAATATTAGGTTGGCCAGCTGTAGAGGCAATTTGATAGCTATCAATGTAAGCTAGGCCATTGATTACGCCATCACCTGTAAATGCTACAACATCGTCTTCTGTCATATCCCAAGTTACCAATTTCCAGCCAATCCAATCTACAGTTGTCCATGCGCTAGCTTCTAGTTCATTATTTTTATCACGTATTACAAAGCGGAACTTGTTACCATTTCCGTCGCCAAAAACATAGGATTGTAGGATATAGGAACTATTAAATTTTGGACTTGTACTCGGGTTATGCACTCGGAGAAGACCGCTTTGGTCTGTCATAAAACCGTAGTTTATACGCATTGCTTTTGTACTACCCGATAGTAGATTAGTAATAGAAGTTGTTGCTTCTACACTTGTATTATCTGATATGTAGCCAACGGTACTACCACTTTGAGTAGGTTGCCAAAATGGAGCGAACCCACTTTCAAAGTCATGTATATTAACAACAGATTTATTTTCAAAGTTACCCGTTGTAAATTGACCTCTTCGTTCTGAAGCAACAGTGTTACCAGTAATGTCTGAATAACCAGGTGAAATCACAGTGGTGTATTTTGTGTCATATTCTAGTGTAGTATTTGGGAAAAAGGTAATAACACTACGATCAAATACGTCGTAAACTTTTACTGTTCCTGCAACATTATCTAAGCCAGTAGCCGTTAAATGCACAGAGCTGTTGGTGACAGTGGCATGATCTATAAGCTCATCTAAAGTAATGTTAACTACTACAGAATTTGTTAGAGTAGTGGTTTTAAACGGATCAATAGCCGTCACTTTTGGTGGTGAGATATCTGCCGGGCCAGTGGTGAAATTAAGTGTAAACACACCGCCAGGTGTTCCATCCGCGTTACCATCAAACTCGAGAGCACGAGCAGAACTTTCCGTTGGTCCTTCCCCAATTGTAAGAGTATAATCGGTTTCGTAATCCAAATCAGAAGTAGTAATACCTAGGCGCTTGCTAGTTATCCAGTTGAAGTTAAAGTTCGCTGCTGGACTAATGGATAAAGCACTTTCTACAGAAGCCTCATTCATGTTTTTGTTGAAGTTGATAGTTAGCAGTTGGCTGCCTGGGTTTACATTACCGCCTTCTTCTGGTAAAGTAGATTCTACTGAAGGTAATAGGTTACTTCTGATAACAGGATATAAATAAGTCATTACTGTATCACCAATTACCACTTGAAGGGTATCCGCGTCATAATGATCTCCGCTTATAATAACTTCAGCAGGGCCAGGTGTAAGACCATCTATATAGAAGAATCCATTTCTAAGATGATCAGGATTGTTAGAGTATTTGTTAAATACAGAATCATAAGTATCGGTAGTTACAGATTTACCTTGTACGGTAATGGTTGCACCATTTACAAAAAGCTCTGTATCAAAATCTTTAATCTCACCAGTTAAAATACCTTCAACAGGTCGACTAACGCCCATATATTCTAAAATAGACCAAAATGCAGCACGTGCTTCTAATCGTTTATAATCGGCGTTCATGTTACGCTGATTTTGATAAGCATTAGTATGGAAACCTGCTTCACTTAAAAGAGAGGCCATTCTCGACTCTCTATTAACGTGCAGATAGGGATATCTATAAGATTGATTAGCATCCCTATAAAAAGTTCTATCAGCATAATTACCTCGTCTGCCAACTCCGCCAGTGCTTCTTACCATGGCATCAGTAAGAACTATGTCCATAATATCGCCCATGGCTTTACCGCCCTTTGGGTTTTTTTCCATGATTACCCCATTTTCTTTCCAACCGCCGTGTAACATCAATGTGGATGTTGCTGTAGCACCACCTGCATCACTATGTATAGAATAGTAGAAATCGGCATTTAAAGCGTTTGCTAAGCTTGTACGTTGTGATAGTTCAACAACTTGTGTTCCGTTGGTACGTGCTACATAAGCCGTATCTATATCGGTTCTTTCCATTAATAAGCGCTGAAGCTCTAAGCCAATGGCAAGAGATTTTTCAGCTTCTGAATATCCAAAAACACCTTGGTTTTCTCGCGCACTATGGCCTTGGTCAATAAAAATGCTGAATCCGCTTAAACCAGTTATTTCTTGTGCCTTTAAAGGTGCAAAAAAGCCCAAACTAGTAAATATAAAAACGAAGAATGTTGCTTTGAGTAGATGTCGTTTTGCTAATATCATATCAGTATTATCGTGTAATTTCTAGAAGGTAAATGTTGCCTGTTGTTGGTTCGTCAAAAATGATACTATTACCGTTTGGTGCCCAAGATGGGTTAAGAGCAATAAGTGATGTAGTGGCAGTTAAATTTATTTGCTCACTTCCATCTACGCTAAAAGCAAAAATATCAGCATCGGTAATGTTGTGCCCATCATCTACAATTTTATTAGCAACTACATAGCGGCTATCTGGCGACCAACTAGGGTTATAAGCTGGACCTAAGTCAACCAGTTCAGTTCCGTCTACATTCATAACAAATAAATTGCCGCCATAAATTTCAAAAGCCAGTTTTTTACCATCTGGTGAGACTTGCAGGTTTAAATAAGTAGCATTTTCAAACGGTGAGATGTTTTCTGTACTATTGGTAGGAATCTTTCCTTTAGCAAGTTGATTCTTTTTTAGTAGATAAAAAGACTGGTCTGGTAGCATTTTTTGCTTAGCAGCATCAGCAACTTTACCAGTTTCGAAAGTCTCAATTTTGTCATCTGAAATAAGAACTACTTTTTCGTCAAATTGAGCCCACTGTGGCATTGAACTCATGCTTAGGCGTGGTTCAGAAAGCTGAGTTTCTACACCGCTATTTTTATCAAAAAGAGTAATAGCTGATTGTTTGCGACGGTTCACATATTCAGAGGTACGAGTTAGAATGGTTTCTGAGTCAGAAGACCATTTTAAAGCATATCCAGCATCTTTGTCGGTAAGTTGTTTAATGTTTTTACCGTCTTTATCGGCTACCCAAATACCTTGGTATTGAATAGAAGTAAATGCAAAAGAAGACCCATCAGGTGCCCAAACAGCATTTTGGTAAAGCTGGCCATCTCCTGGAACCAATACTTTTGGCTCTCCTATAGTTTTAAGTTGTGCTTGTAAAGCCATGGGAAGTGCGAGGAATGAAAAAAGTGCTGCAAAAACAGCTAGTTTTTTAAGTTTCATAAGTGATATAGTGTTAATCAGATTTAGTACGGCTACAGTGTAACAAATAAATCCGAATTAGTGTTAAAGATTAGTTTTGTTTTGTGTAAAAAGCGTTTGCTAATATGATGATTTAAAGTGGTTGTGTTACAGAATGTAAATATATAATAGTATCTCTTATAATAAATAATTGTTCAAAAAAGGTTTCTTTATTCAGGTTGTATTCGTAATGCATATCTTAGGTTTCAAAATACTTAAATAATTCATGCAAAAAGAACTACAACTTAGAACATCGCCAGAGGTTGCCGCACAGCCCGAGCTTTTAGCACATTACATCAGTAAAACAACAGGAATAGCCTTTACCGATATTCGGCACGTTGAAATAATAAAGCGTTCTATAGATGCTAGGCAGAGGGATATTAAAGTGAATTTAAAGGTTCTCGTTTTTATAAATGAGGAATTTGTTGAAGAACCCATTTCCCTGCCAAATTATCCTAATGTAACAAACGCGGAAGAGGTTCTAATTATTGGTGCTGGTCCTGCAGGGTTATTTGCTGCACTTCGTTTAATTGAAAATGGGAAAAAGCCGATTATTCTTGAACGTGGAAAGAATGTAAAAGAACGAATTAAGGATTTAAAAGGAATCAATGTAGATCATATTGTAAATGAAGATTCAAATTATTGCTTTGGAGAAGGTGGTGCGGGCACATACTCGGATGGAAAGCTCTATACACGGACAAAAAAACGTGGCGATGTAAATCGAATATTAGAATTATTTGTGGGTTTTGGGGCGGTAAAAGAGATAATGATTGATGCTCATCCACATATTGGAACCAATAAATTGCCGGCTATTATGGTTTCCATGCGCGAATGTATTTTAGCTCACGGTGGAGAGGTTCACTTTAATACTCGTGTATCAGATTTCTTGATAAATGGAAATCAAATAGAAGGGGTGAGAGTTCAAGGTGGAGATACCTTTAAAGCCAAAAATGTAATTCTGGCAACAGGCCACTCCGCCAGAGATATTTTTGAATTACTTCACCAAAAAGATATTGAGATTGAATTAAAATCACTTTCTATAGGCGTACGGGTTGAACATGCGCAATCTCTTATTGACTCCATTCAATATAATTGTGAGCATCGCAGCGAGTTTTTGCCACCTTCGCCATATAGTATTGTTAAGCAAATTAATGGGCGTGGAGTATATTCCTTCTGCATGTGTCCTGGTGGCGTTGTTGCACCTTGTGCTACAAAACCGGGCGAGATTGTAACTAATGGATGGTCATCATCCCGTAGAGCTCGATCAACAGCAAATTCTGGCATTGTAGTTGAGTTGAAGGAAGCAGATTTCAAACCATTTGCTAAATATGGGCCTCTTGCTGCTATGGAATTCCAAAAATCTATTGAGCAGAAAGCATGGGAGTTGGGAGGTAAAACACAGACAGCGCCAGCTCAGAGGCTAATCGATTTTGTGGAAGGAAGGGTTTCTACAGATTTACCCAAAACATCCTACTCACCGGGAATCACATCGGTAGAGCTGGGAAATGTACTTCCTGGTTTCATGCACGAAGCTCTAAAAGGTGGCTTTAAAGCTTTTGATACCTCTATGCGTGGCTATCTTACCAACGATGCCGTAGTTCATGCGCCAGAAACACGCACTTCATCTCCCGTACGAATTCCTCGAGATCATAAAACCTTAGAACATATTCGCATAAAAGGATTATTTCCCTGCGGGGAAGGTGCTGGCTATGCTGGTGGAATTATATCTGCAGCCATAGACGGCGAAAAAGTAGCCAATGCAATCATAGATTCAAGACTTAAGACATAAGATGTAAGAAAAAATTTATTCTTAGGTCTTAAATCCTAAACCTTATGCCTAAGGTTATCTGTGGCTTTATGATTCACGGTAACTCCCTATCGGTCGACTTGTACAGGGTTGTAGATGTTAGGTAATTCGTTGACAGTTTTTATAAAAACATTAAATATTTCTCACTGACTTTTAGATTAATGCTACTGACGTATACAACTTAAATTGAACACCATAATCCTCGCTAAAAATTCCAGTTTCTCTTCTCGAAGTCTCGGGTTCCTTAGTAAGGAAAGGTTTTCTACTTGAATCTTAAAAAAGCATCGACCTTTAGAATTTGCGACGAGCAAAGAACGAACTGTAATCGATGTCTCCGGTAGGAGCAATTATTCCACACCGGCCAGAAATGTGGAACTGCACAAATAGAACAAGGACCTTTGGAATTATTGAGTCGATGGAAGGCAGTTCGCGTCGCAAAGTCTTGTCGAGAGTTTTTGGTACGCGCCTGCCCCGTTGCTTCGGGGGCGGCACAAAAGTACAGGTAAAAGTGAATTGGGATTATTCATTTTGTCAACGATTTATCTAACATCTACAAGAATGATCCAGTTTGGCTATATCGTTATAAATCCTTCAACCAAATACTTTTTAAAGGAATCACCCATCCAAAACCCCTCTATATAAATTTGATGAAAGCGGCTAAAAGAGATAGGTTCTAGGCATGAAGTCACTCAATATTATATTACTAGAACCCTTTTTTTCAGGCTCCCACAAACAATGGGCGCTAGGTTTACAGAAACACTCCTCGCACAACATTCGAATACTTAGTTTACCGGGCCGACATTGGAAGTGGAGAATGCATGGTGGAGCTATTTCGCTCGCCAAACAGTTTAATGAACTTGAAGAAAAGCCTGATTTAATTCTAGCAACTTCTATGCTCGGATTGGGAAGTTTTCTAGCGCTCACTCGGGAAAAATCTGCTACTATTCCAGTAGCCATCTACTTTCACGAGAATCAACTTACTTACCCTTGGTCGCCAAAAGATAGGGATGTAAAGAACAAGAGAAATAACCACTATGCCTTCATCAACTATACAGCAGCATTGGCCGCCGACAAAGTATTCTTCAACTCAAAGTATCATCGAGATTCCTTTCTTGGAGCCTTGCCGAAGTTTTTAAATCAGTTCCCCGATAAAAGGGAAAAGAAGAACATCGAATTAATAAAAGCCAAAAGTGAAGTATTGCACTTGGGGCTCGATTTAAAGCGTTTTGATGCTTACAAAGATTCCGAAAAAGAGAAGGAAGCGGAGGCTTTAATTATATGGAACCATCGTTGGGAGTATGATAAACGTCCGAAAGCATTTTTCAAAACTCTCTTTGCCCTCAAAGAAAAAGGGATGAAGTTTAAATTGGCTGTGTTGGGAGAACAGAATGATGTGAATCCGCCTATTTTTGAAAAGGCTAAAACTATACTAAAAGATGAAATTGTGCATTGGGGCTATGCCAATAGCTTTGAGGATTATGCGCGATGGATGTGGCGTGCAGATATTTTACCAGTTACATCAAATCAAGATTTTTTTGGTGGAAGTGTGGTCGAGGCTATGTATTGCGATTGTTTCCCCATTCTTCCAAATAGACTAGCCTATCCAGAACATCTTCCTAAAGAAATTCAGCGCGACTATTTGTACGAGGAAGGAGAACTTGAGATAAGGCTCGAAGCCGCCATCCAAAATGTGATGGTAACAAGACAAGTAGATTATCAGATGCTAGTGGCGCACTACGATTGGCAAGAACAGATTGATTTCTACGATCAAAGGCTTTTGGGCGCATTTAGTAGTTAGTATAGAGTACTCAGTAGTTAGTACAGAGTATTTAGTATTTAGATTCAGAGATTAAGTAAATAAGGAACTCAGAAGTTGCCTCATAATAACTTATGCCTTGAATCTTACTACTTACTTCACAAATGCCCAAAACGTCCTCCTCCTTGAGAAGGAGGAGTTAGAGGACGTCCTTTCCTGATTTAGGTTGACAGTTTTTGGGATTATTTTTTACTATTACTTGTTAAGGTTAACACTTTTTGGATTTACCTGCTACTGGTGGTTTTTTGGGGTAGGAGCGTGGTCGTTGCTTCCATAATTTCTTAGGTTCATAGACTAACTCATGGACCTCACGAGGATACCCATTAGTACAACTCATGTGCGGACGCCTTTCATTGTAATGACGAATATATATGGGCAGATCTTGGGCCAATTGCTCAAAGGTTTTCTGCGCTGCATCACACAAGTATTCCTGCTTAAAAGTTAAATTCATGCGTTCCGCTTTAGGGTTGCGATCTGGGCGGCCCGGTGGCGACCAACTCGATAGTATATCGTCCCCTAGCAGCGCTTGGTAGACCTTACTAGCGTAAATACTTCCATTATCGCTATGATGGATTAACTTATATGGTCCAGGAACAAAGTCCGCTAATGCCATCTCCAGAGCCTTACGCACATGGGCAGAGTTTGCCCGCTTAGACCAACTATAGCCGACTACTTGGGAGCTATAGTAGTCCGTAGATAGAGCTAAATGAGCTTTACCATCGCGTGTTTTAATTTCCGTGTCATCATGCACCCAAAGGTGACCAGGGCCTGCAACAGCAAGCTCGTGGGCTAAATCCTGGCGACCGGAGTAGTCCTGAGGCTCCTTTTTCTTATATCTACGTTTTCTGCGTAGCAGTCTTCCTTGCTCACGGAGCAGGCGTAGGAATTGGTCTCGCCCTATTTTAATGTGCGGATTATCACGGCAAAAATTGAGGTGTAATTTAACCCCACCTATCTTTTTGTTGATCTCACGTTCATCGTCTACAAAATCTATGACCTTCTGTGTGAGCCGCCCGTAACGTTCAAAGCCACGGGTAGACTTATAAAGCGCCGTTCTACTTACACCAAGCCACTCAGCCAGTTGGGTCATAGGAACCCGATAGCTGCGACGAATTAAAATTATGGCTTGGTGTCGGACTTTTTTCGGATAGGTATCCCATGTTCGCGTTCGGCAATATCTATCATAATCTGATAAAACTCCGAACGCATCTTTTCATGCTCGAGTAACTTCTGAGTGTGTTTAAGCTGAATTCTCAGCTCCACAGGATCATTGTTTGACTCTTTTGAGGTTTTATTTCTCATAGGGGTAAGGGTTGGCGTCTGATCTACGTAGCCAAAGGCTCGCATCCAGTTTAAAATAGCAGTATTGCCTTTAATACCATAATGAATCCTTGCCTGTTCTTTACTCATCGCACCAGAGGTGACTTGCGCAATGACACCAAGTTTAAAGGCATCACTGTAGAATTGTGGTCGTTTTTTCATGAGATTATTCCTGTAAATAGTGTCAACCTATTTCAGTATAAGACCGGAGGTCGGAATATCAGCGATCAGAAATTATTTTAACCTCGTTGCGTCGCTCTGCCGCGCAATGCTGTAGAGGAGCTCTGCTCCGACGAATGTGGCTACGAATTAGATAACTAAGCCAATACAAAGTACTTCCCTAAAAAACTCCTCACACCTCAATGCTCACATCTCAGAGCTAATTACCCAGCAATTACATCTAACCACAGAGCCTCAACTTCTTGGCGAGCCCAATCGTGCCGGCGCAAAAAATGAAGACTTGATTTGATACTAGGATCCTTTTTAAAACAGTTGATATCAATATTGTAGCTGAGTTGCTCCCAGCCATAAAAATCTACTAGATCTTCTACCATTTGCTGTAATTTTACGCCATGCAAAGGGTTATTCGGTTGTTCAGTCATTTTCTGCAATTTCTTTTAGTAAAGGGAGTGCTACTTTCCATCCTTTTATCGTATCAATATAACGTTCTTCTCCCTTTTCTACATACGCATATCCTCGCTGAGTAATGAGTAGATGGGTTTCCTGCTCATCGGGTACAATCTCAAAGGTTGCCACTAAGTAATTTTCGAGGATATCTTCAATTCCAGAACCTGTAGGGAAAAGTGTGTATTCGAGTAATTTATTAGGTTCTGAGCGAATTACTTCACCTTTCACAGCGGTTTTTTCTTTGCCATTTTGTGTTACATAGAAATCTGCTCTACTCCCAGGTTTCCAATTGCTGTTGCAGCGTACCCCAAACATATATTTTTCAATTTTATCTGGATTCGTTAAAGCGTCCCAAACTTCCTCTGCAGATGCTTGAATGGTTGTTTTTAGTTCAATTCTGTTTTCCATGAATTAGTGATAACGGTTAATAATATCCCAATAAAAGGAGTGGTTATTTTCTCTCGAAACAAGAGGTTAACATTAGAAATACGTTTAATACTTTCACATGAATTACTGTGATTGTGATATAATAATTTTTACATCCGTCAAATAAAAGCCCAATAACCGAAATATTCCACTTAGAACAAACAAGATAATGCGTTGGAGGGTTTAGGTTTGACTAAAAGGCTGAGGCATCTTAGATGGCGTTAGATAATTCGGGGGTGGATTATCTCTTTAAAGGGTATTCTGTTTTATATAAATGCCAACCGTCTTTACTTTGTCCTTTCGAGCGAAGTATTGTTTGCAAAGCAAACAAGCGTAGCCAAGCACCGAGCGGAGCGATTCCCACGAAGTGAAATCTATTGAGTGTGAATAGGATTCATAAGCTTTGGTATAACTCAATAGATTTCTCCACTTCGGTCGAAATGATTGTTATGACACATGCAAGTCTTTTGGTGGAAATTATGCCGCCATTTTAACCTCCCGGCTTACGTAGGGTTGCTGCGCCTTAATAACTGCTGCTACCCGCAATACAATCTTATTACGAATGGCATTAAGCACACACATACTATGCTTGCCTTCTGCTTTTTTGCGCTCATAATATCCTCTAAACTCTGGATTATGGGTTCGTACCGACAATGCCCCTAAGTGCAACAACCGTTTTA
>Ga0265293_10000249_pt1 | contig 134184 bp, 93 predicted proteins | sample Munlanlewell138R_FD_192505 | JGI IMG/M metagenome (GOLD analysis project Ga0265293, IMG submission 192505) | Leachate microbial communities from a municipal landfill in Southern Ontario, Canada - Leachate well 138R | ecosystem: Engineered > Solid waste > Landfill > Unclassified | place...
CCATTTTTCTTCGTGATTGGGCTACAACAGTAAAAGCACTTTTTTTATTCATAACATTTGATTGTCTTCAAAGTTAATAATAGTAATGGTTTTGGAGGTTTTTAGCATTAATTTTGTCCATTAAGCCTGAATTAATGCAGGTCATTCTATGGTTGAAAGCTACCGAAAACTGAAATTCAACCCCTTGTACATCTCAAAGATTATTATTTTCGTGCCTTTGCAACAATTGCTTTGTCGAAATTGTTAAACAATTTTACTTCATACATACATGACAAAAAAAATTATAAAACGTAGCATAGGTGTTTTACTGACCATAGGTGTTTTGTTACTATTGTTTTTCAACAAGGGTGGTTTTTTCAGCCGTTCGGCTGATCGATCGGCCTTAACCGGCACCCGGCAACAGGCTGTGTTACCTGTACGGGCTACTGTGGTGTATCCCGAGCCAATGAAAGACCTGATAGTAGTAACCGGCTCGCTGCTGCCCGATGAGCAGGTTGAACTATCTGCCGAAGCTTCGGGACGTATAGAAACTATTTATTTTGAAGAAGGCCGGCCAGTAAAAAAAGGTGATCTGTTGGTTACCATCAATAATGCCGACCTGCAAGCACAAATTTCACGTAATGAGTATCAGTTGAAATTGGCCAAAGATAGGGAAGCTCGTCAACGTATCTTGTTTGAAAGGGAAGCCATCAGCCAGCAAAACTATGATCAGGTTGTAACCGAGATGAACTCTTTACAGGCTGAAGCAGAGCTTTTACAAGCTCAGTTAGACAAAACGATGATCAAAGCTCCTTTCGATGGTGTGTTGGGCCTGCGGTTGCTGAGCGAAGGAAGTTATGTAAGCCCGGGTACAAAAATTGTCAGGTTAGCCCGCTCCATGCCATTGAAGATTGACTTTAGTGTACCTGAACGCTATGCAAGTTATATCCATATTGGTACACCGCTGAAGTTTAGAGTAGAAAACCATACCGGCAACTTTGATGCAGTGGTATATGCTGTTGAACCAGTCATTGATCCAAAAAGCAGAAGTTTGAACGCCAGAGCATTATATCCTAACGAAAAGGGCCATTTGGTTCCTGGCACTTTTGCCCGTATAGAGATAGCCGCATCTAATCTGTTGGATGCATTGCAGGTACCAGCCGAAGCCATCATACCCGAGATGGGTACTAACAAAGTGTTTGTGTATCGAAATGGACTTGCACAACAAATGCTTATAGTGGCAGGCTTGCGTACAGAAAGTCATGTACAGATACTGGAAGGCTTGCAGGCAGGAGATACCGTGCTTACCTCCGGATTGTTACAGCTTCGTTCGGGTATGCCTGTTGAACTATCCCAAATTCGTTAAGCCATGAGTTTATCTTCACTAAGTATTCAACGGCCGGTATTGGCTACTGTTATGTCGATTGTGATCATTCTGTTTGGGATCATAGGCATGATGTCGTTGGGAGTGCGTGAATATCCCAGCGTTGATCCACCCATCATTACAGTAAGCACTAGTTATGTGGGAGCTAATGCCGATGTGATCGAAACACAGATTACCGAGCCCTTGGAAGAATCGATCAACGGGATAGCAGGAATCCGATCGCTAAGCTCTATCAGCCGTGATGGTGCTAGTAGCATCACTGTCGAGTTTGATCTGTCGATTGATTTAGAGACGGCAGCTAACGACGTGCGCGATAAGGTGTCGCGAGCGTTATGGAAACTCCCACCCGATGCCGAGCCACCTATAGTAGCTAAAGCCGATGCCGATGCTAATGCAATCATTTTTTTGAATATCAAAAGCGAACAGCGTTCTTTGCTCGAACTAACCGAAATAGCTGAACGAACCTTTAAAGAAGCTCTGCAAACCATACCTGGTGTTAGCGAAATACAAATCTGGGGAGCTAAGGAATATTCTATGCGACTGTGGATAGATCCTTCACTGCTGATGGCATATAACCTTAGCCCCCTGGATGTTCGAAATGCATTGCAACGAGAAAACCTAGAGCTGCCCTCCGGCCGGATCGAAGGCAATACAGTGGAACTTACCGTTCGAACTTTAAGCCGGTTACAAACCGTAGAAGATTTTAATAACCTTATAATCAGCGAAACAGAAAATGCAATTATTCGCCTGCGAGATCTGGGATATGCCGAGCTTTATCCCCTAAATGATCGTACTATACTCCGTCGCGACGGAATACCTATGGTAGGTAATGCCATCATACCACAACCCGGCTCAAACCATATCGAAATTGCCGATGAGTTGTACAGACGATTGGACAGGATCAAAACAAATCTGCCGGAAGATATTGAGATAGGTATAGGCTTTGACAATACTGATTATATACGAGATGCCATCACCGAAGTAGAACAAACTATTTATCTGGCTTTTATTCTGGTAGTTTTAGTGATCTTTTTCTTTCTACGCGACTGGCGTACCACCTTGATTCCGGTAACCGTTATCCCTATCTCACTGATAGGCGCCTTCTCTATCATGTATTTTGCCGGATTTTCGATCAACATACTTACTTTACTTGGATTAGTTCTGGCTATTGGAATAGTGGTAGATGATGCCATAGTGGTGATTGAAAACATCTATACCAAGATTGAGCAGGGGATGCCTCCTCGTCAGGCAGGGTTAGAAGGATCGGCAGAGATTTTCTTTGCTATCGTTGCAACGACTATCGCTCTGGCTACAGTTTTTCTTCCTGTAATTTTTCTGGAAGGTATTACCGGACGACTATTTCGAGAGTTTGGGGTAGTGTTATCGGGCTCGGTTATCATATCGGCTTTTGTGGCATTAACCCTAACACCAATGCTCTCAACCCGTTTGCTTAAACCCAGAGATAAACAAAACTGGCTATACGAAAAAACCGAACCATTTTTTAACTATCTGACTACAGCCTACGAGAACAGTCTGAAGGCTTTTCTCCACCGTCGATGGCTTGCCTTTGTGATCATTATTGTTTCGGCAGCTTTGATCTTTCTTCTGGGAAGTCAGCTGTCGTCAGAGTTAGCTCCTTTAGAAGACCGCTCTGGCATGATGGCCCGTGCTGTAGGCCCCGAAGGTAGCACTTTTGAGTTTATGGAAAGCTATGTGAAAGAGGTCATACAGCTGATAAACCGCGAGGTGCCCGAAACCTATTCCTTAGTAACTATTACATCGCCCGGATATGGAGGTGCAAGCTCGGTGAACTCGGCCGTAGCACGTATCCGACTGATTGAACCAGATCAAAGAAAAAGAACCCAACAGGAAATAGCAGATGCATTGACAGTTGAATTAGCTAAACTTAGTCAGGTACGTACTTTTGTCATGCAAGATCAGTCAATAGGCCAAAGAGGAGGTATGCCAGTTCAATATGTCGTTCAAGCTCCTAATCTAGATGACTTGAAAAGGATATTACCCGATTTTATGAGCGAAGTGATGAAAAGCGATGTGTTCCAGTTTGCCGATCTGAACCTGAAGTTTAACAAACCCGAACTCCAAGTATCTATCAACCGTGAGAAAGCACGCTCTATGGGAGTGTCGGCACAAGATATTGCACAAACCTTGCAACTTACCCTTAGCGGACAACGGTTTGGATATTTTATTATGAATGGCAAGCAGTATCAGGTAGTAGGACAGTTAGAAAGATCGCATCGTCAGCAGCCAATGGATTTAGAAAATCTGTTTGTGAAAAATAAAGACGGTCAGATGATACAGCTTTCTAATCTGGTAACGCTGACCGAACAAACAAACCCACCTGCCTTGTACAGATATAATCGTTTTGTGTCGGCTACTATCTCGGCTAATCCGGTTACCGGTAAGACTATTGGGGATGGGATAGAAGAAATGAATCGCATTGGGCAGTTGGTGTTGGACGATACCTTTAGTACCGCTTTAGCCGGAGCATCCAAAGACTTTGAAGAAAGCTCTTCAAGCTTAGTGTTTGCGTTTACACTTGCCCTGATCCTGATATTTTTAGTACTGGCAGCCCAGTTTGAAAGCTATCGCGACCCGCTAATCATTATGTTTACAGTTCCTTTAGCATTAGCCGGAGCCGTCATCACACTATGGTATTTCAATAAAACCCTGAATATATTCAGTCAGATAGGTATTATTATGCTCATAGGCTTGGTATCGAAAAACGGTATCTTAATAGTTGAATTTGCCAATCAGCGTAAGGCTGCAGGATGGAACAAAGCTGACGCCATTTTGAATGCAGCCGTTGTGCGTTTCCGACCTATCTTAATGACCAGTTTATCAACCATATTAGGTGCTGTACCTATTGCTCTGGCATTAGGAGCTGGATCGGCAAGCCGAGCCTCGATGGGTACAGCTATTATCGGTGGATTGACCTTTTCAACATTGCTTACCTTATATGTGATACCTGCCATGTATAGCTATATATCTGAGAAAGATAAATCGACATCAAATGTGGGAAAAATAGAAGAAATGAATGAAATAGCCACAGAGGAGTTGAAACCATGAGAAAGATATCAATAGGTTTTATCATGGCGTATCAACAAAAATTATCAAACTTTAAAAGGATGAAGCAGTATATATGGATCATTCTGTTAGCCGGTATGCTGATGAATGACGGGCTTCAAGCACAGGAAAAGTTAGATCTCAAACAAGCCATACAGATCGGTATGGAACAAAACTACGGGATCAGATTAGTTGAACAAGATGTGGCTATTGCAAAAAATAACCGGCAAGTTGGGAATGCCGGTATGCTACCCGTGCTCAACATAAGTGGGTCACAGAATTATAGTACGACTAATTCAAGGCAGGAGTTTTTTGAAGGTAGGATAAACGATATTGATGGAGCCAGATCGGATGCACTGAATGCGGGTATACAGCTTAACTGGACTATTTTCGACGGATTGGCTATGTTCAGAAGACTAGACCAGCTCGCATTGTTAGAGGAAAAATCTGAACTAGAACTACTGTTGGAAGTAGAACAGACGATCAACAATATATATACGTTGTATTATACCTTGGTACAACTATATCAGCAGCGCATTGTCATCGAAAAAACATTAGCTATTGGGTTAGAACGATATCAGTTGGCTGCCAGTAACTTAGAGACCGGTGCAGGCTCCAGATTAGAGTTGCTGCAGGCACAAGTTGATCTGAATGCCGATAGTGCGTTGTATGTTAACCTGCAGGATCAGTGTTCACAAATAAGTATTCAACTCAATCAGCTGATGGGGCGTACACCTAATATCCGCTTTACTGTGGAAGATTCCATACAATTTAATCCTCACCTTGATCTGGAAATACTAACACAGCAAATGCTTGAGAATAATACTCTGTTAACTCTGGCACGAAGGGATGAACAATTAGCTCAATTAGCACTGAAAGAACTAAAAGGCCGGCAGTTGCCCGAGATAGGAATAAATCTGGGATACAATTATACCGATCAACATAGCCAATCGGGATTTATGCTTCAGAACCGATCGGCAGGCATTGCCTATGGTGTAAATGCTACCATGAATTTGTTCAACGGATTGAATACACGAAGAGAAAAACAAAATATCAAGATCGGGATTGAGCGTAACCGGATACGTACCGAATCATTAGAAACAGAATTGATGGCAGAATTGCTTCAATATCATAATAGCTATACCAATAAGCTGCGGCTACTTGCTATGGAACGGCAAAATCTGTTTACAGCTAACGAAAATCTCGATATTGCATCCGAGCGCTTTAAAGTAGGCGATCTGCCAGGCCTCGAATTTCGTGAAGCACAACGAAACTTCCTGGCAGCCGAACTGCGATACAACAATCTGATGCTCGAAATAAAAATTTTAGAAACCGCATTGTATCAGCTCTCGGCAAACTTATCAATACGCTAAAAAATTTCCGTACTGATCCGGCTTGTTAAAAGATTATCTTCAGAACAGGGCAGAAAGTATAGATCGTACTTTGTATATTTGTAGCTTACTATTTGTTTGTAAAATGAAGTAGATATCCTTCAAGCTGTTTTTGATCATTGTTACTACATGAAAAGTACTTAGAAATCAGACTAAACAAGTATCTATTGTGTGATTTTAAGTGATGTAAAATAATTTGAGAAAAAACATATGCAAATAGATATATCCACTTTACAACTGATAATTGATCAGCTTGATGGGGCTGTTTTTGTGTTAGATGAACAAGGATTTATTTTGTTTACTAACCATGCCGGAGGAAAGTTGCTGAATGCCGAACCGGATGAACTTTTAAAGCAGAATTTCTTTTCAAGAGTTGCTTCTATAGAACATTTTGACCCTACAATCAATACACAACAGGATAACGATCGGCAAGCAACCTATGTGTTGTCGTTTAAAGATCAGGACAAGACAACAGTTGAATGGCCTTTCAGCAAACAACTCATTCACGAGAATGGAAAATCCTATATTATTTGGCAACAGCTAGCCTATAAGGGACACCTCACCGACGAGCTAAACAGAGATGATTACTATTTATCCCTTTTAAACACCATCCCTGATTTGTTGTTTGTGATGAATCCGCAGCGACAAGTTACTGCTTTTCACAGCCTTTCATACAGCGAATTGTATAAGTCGCCTGATGTGATCATGGGAAAAACGTTTTCACAGCTACTGCCCGAAAACGTGTCAACTGTTATTAACGAGGCGTTGAATCAGGCAGAAAAGCACGGATTTGCAAAAGGATATGTGTATTGCTTAGAAATACATGGAGTTGAACAATGGTATGAACTATCGGTCAAATATGCGCAAACTAGTATAAAGGCTACGTTTATTGCACTGATACGTAATATAAGTCAATCACGACAGTATGAACATGAGATAGCCGAATACGAAGCCCGATTTCGTAGCTTTATCGACCAAAGCAATCATGGTTCTGTATTAATTGATGAACAAGGACAAATCGTGATTTGGAGTAAGGCGATGACACAAATAACAGGTGTCACAGCAACTGAAGTTAGCGGAAAGTATATATGGGAAGTGTTGTCGGATATGCTGCCCGAAAGCAAACAAGATTTAACAAAACTCCAAAATAAGCTCAAGCAAAATATATTAGATTTCTATAGCGGGAAGAATTCCTATTTTGCCGGCCATACCATAGAACGGCAAATTGTGAATGCCAATGGTGAGTCAGTAATAGTGAGTACCATGTATTTCCCGGTTCATTACAAAGACAAAACTATCTTAGGAGCTATCATCTCGGATATTACCAAGCAAAAGCGAATGGAGCTTGCTCTACGAGAAAGTGAGGAATATATCCGAACCTTGTATTACGACTCGCCGGTAACTGTATTGGTCATCGACTCAGACGATTATACCATTTTTGATATGAATAATGCAGCCCTGCAGTTTTTTGGGTATACCTCAAGGGAAGAAATACTCAATAGCTCAGTGTTTAATTTAATGCCTCAAAAGAAGGAAATTAAAATACAGTTCAAAAATCATATCCAAAGAATTGAACATGACCCTATTGTTAGTTTTGAGTCGGAATTCTTGAGATCTAATGGCGAATTGTGTATTGCTAAAGTGCATTCAATGAACTTGTCGCTGAAAAATAAAAATTTAACGCAATGCACCTTAATTGATATTACCCAGCGAAGTAAGTTGGAAAATGAACTGCTTGCTAATAACGAACAACTTCGGTTAGTCACTCATCTATCTATGCGTTTTATAAACTTACCGGCTGATTTGATTGAAACCGAAATAAATAATACTATGGCCCAGATAGGAACCTTTACTGGAGTTGACAGGGTGTATATCTTTGATTATCACTGGCAGGATGGCTATATGCAAAATACATTTGAATGGTGTGCAACAGATATAACACCACAAATAGAAAACTTACAACATCTTCTGAACGATGAATTTCCTGATTGGGTTGCAGCTCATAAAACCGGACAAATGACTTATTATCCATCTATAGCAGCCTTGCCCCAAACCGACAGCCTACGCCTGACACTCGAAGCTCAATCAGTTAAATCATTGATAACGATTCCATTGATGATGGATGGCAATAATTGTCTTGGTTTTGTTGGGCTTGATTCAGTGAAAGAAGAAAGGGCATTTAATGATTTTACGATATCACTGCTACAAATTTTTGCCGAACTGCTAACCAATCTTAAAATTAAACAAAATGTATCTGAATTGCTGGAAAAGAATAGGACTATCCTTGAAGAGCAAAATGAACAGTTGATCAGACAAAATGAAGAGATCAACAAAAAAAATATTGAATTAGACCACCAAAGGGAAAAGGCAGAAAAAAGCGATCAGCTAAAAACAGCTTTTTTAAATAATGTGTCGCATGAAATACGAACTCCTTTGAACGGGATCATCGGATTCTCACAGTTTTTAAATGAAGACGATCTTAGTCAGGAAGACAGGGAAGAGTTTGTATCCGCATTGAATATTAGCGTCAACCGATTGACAGATACCATTAATAATATCATGGATACATCCCTGATCATGTCAGGTAATTTAAACATACATTTTGAACCCGTACAGCTTCAATTATTAGCTGAAGAGATATATTTTAGATTCAACCCAGATGCAGTAGCAAAAGAATTAGATTTCGATTATTCGGTCGAAGGTAGTGATGTTGAGTTTGTTACAGATTATTCTATGCTCAAAAAAATACTTAACGAATTGGTTTTAAATGCTATAAAATATACTGCGGTTGGAAAGATTGCTTTTAGCATGCACTACGACCACCAACAGTTGCAAATTTGGGTAGAAGATACTGGAAAAGGGATCTCCGATTCTGCCTTTTCACGCATTTTCAATCCTTTTGAACAGGAAGATGTGTCAAGTACCCGCCAATTTGAAGGCAGCGGATTAGGTCTGGCAATAGTAAAAGGTTTTGTCGACTTGCTGAATGGAACTATACAGATTAGTTCACAAGCCGATATAGGAACTATGATTATGCTAACCATACCCAATCAGGTGAAAACACAAGAAGAAAATATGATAAAAGAAAAAGAAAAAAAAGAAACAACAACAGCCAAAAGCACTATCTTGGTTGTTGAAGACGAAGAATTGAACGTGATGTATGTCAAACGAATTTTCAAACAGGATAATTTTAACCTGCTCTTTGCAAGAAATGGAGAATTAGCTGTTGAGATAGTTGATCAAACGCCTGCTATAGACCTGATACTAATGGATATTAAAATGCCTGTTATGGATGGTCTTGAAGCGACACGTCTTATCAAAGAATCAAAACCCGATATACCCGTCATAGCTGTAACAGCATATGCCACCAGCGATGATCGTCATGCTGCATTATCGGCCGGTTGTGATGACTATATCTCAAAACCATTCGTTGCAAAAGATTTGATGGAAATTGTCAGAAAATTTATTTGAGTATCATTGAACTGTTTAACCTTTTATAACGAGCTGTCTATCAGTAACTGCCATAGCCGGCTACATAATAAGTATATCAATATCTTATTGAGATGGTAAAGCCCGGGCTTTTATATCGCTTTTTGAAATGGTATGTACCAATAGGACTGCATGTTTTTTACCGAAAACTACAAGTATCGGGATTGGAGCATGTTCCTTTGAAAGGGCCTGTGATCTTTGCTGTCAATCATCAAAATGCTTTCATGGATGCGTTGGTGGTTGCTTCAACAACAGCCCGGAATCCATGGTTTATTACCAGAGCTAGTGTGTTTCGCTCTGCCACCGCCCGTTATTGGCTTGATAAGCTGCAAATGCTGCCAATCTATAGATTTCGGGATGGACATGCAGAAATGAAAAAGAACGATCAGGCTTTTGCCCGATTAAAAAATTTATTACATCAAGAACAAGCGGTGTTAGTGTTCCCCGAAGGAAATCATAACCGGCAATGGAAACTGCGACCCCTTCAAAAAGGAATTGCACGAATCGCATTCGACTTTGAATCAGAAGCCGAATTTCTGGCACCATTGAAAATAATTCCAGTGGGATTGCAATACGAAAACCATTTGCACAGTGGCTCCGATCTGCTTGTTTCGTATGGACAGGCTGTTGAAGTAATTGATTATCAAAAAGAATATAAATCGAATCCGGCTAAAGCGATGCATGCACTGATGGAAGAGCTTGCAAAGCGAATGCAGTCGATAATAGTGCATATCGAATCTCAAGAAAAATATGATGCCATATACAAATCAGTTACACAGCGAAATACATTGGAGAATGATTTAAAAGAGAGATTAAACAAGGATCAGAAATATGTAGAAGAGCTTTTAGAAAGAGATTCTATAATCGAACCTGATCAGCGGATGATTCCCAATACATGTGTGTTATATAAATGGATATATATTTTGCTGATCATCCCACATTTACTTTCATTATGGGTTGTCCGGTTGATGATTAAAAAGACGGTACGCGATGATCACTGGACTTCATCCTTAAAAATAGCCGGTATGTTGTTCATAGCTCCTCTTCTTTATTTACTACAAGCTTGTTTATTGGCTGTAGCAGGCATTTCATGGGTAGGTTTGTTGTTTTATTTTTTGCTTCTGCCTATAAGTGGTCGTTTGATTATTTTATTTCGTGCCCGGTGCCGGAAACATATTCTCTCATAAGAAATACCGGATGAATCGATACGTATTCTGATTTATATCCATTCCGGATTTTAAAGTGTGTCATTTCTATAGATCAGTATAGGTATTTCGGTTTGAAACAATAGTTTTTTTGTTAGACTGGGTCTGAAAAATTGAGTTAGCAGGTTTCTTTTTCTGTGTGTGATAGCCAGCATATCAATTTGTTTTTCTTGTACAAATGCTTCAATACTACTTACCTGATCATCAGTATCTATCATGATACATTCAATTTCTTGTCCACTTTGTACCTCTTTAAAGTGATCTTTTATTTGTTGCATCCATACTTTTTCCAATATTTCTCCTTCAATAGCTTGGAGGTGAACGCAGTATATTTTCACATCAAATGGTTTCACAAAGGCAATTAGCTGATGCAATGCATGTATGTCGGTAGTATCGAAGCGGGTGATAAAGGCAATGGAATGGGGCTTGAAAAAATTCATGGCATTAAATGCAGCAGGAACGCTTAACACAGGAACCGGACTATGTTCTATCAGCTTGGCTGTATTACTGCCCATGAAACCAGGCCCTTCTCTGCTTGTACCTTGAGTGCCCATCACTATAAGGCCTGGCTGATAGCTGTCGGCAATATCTAATATGCCATCTACTGTATGGCCACGAACTAAATCGTATTCCACTGTTACGCCTCTGATTTTTTCTGCACGGATACGATTTTTCAGTTGCTGGGCAATATCTTTGATCTTACGGGTGGCCTCTGCTTCCTGTTCCTTTAAAATTTCGTCTATATTAACCTGAAATGCAAACATTTCGTTATAGACGAATCCATCACTTAAATTGTTGAACCATACATTGAGCAATCGTATTCTTGCTTTTAAGACCCGTGCCAGATCCAAGGCATAATGGGCTGCCTGTATGCTGTGTTCAGAAAAATCGACCGGAACCAATATACGCCTTACCCGACGAAGATGTTTTACCATAGCTTCTTTTTCGATACCTGACGCTTGCATGAAAGGCTGTAGTAACTGCATAGCTTCAAGAGAATAATGCTCTGGAAATGAAAGGTCAACACCCGTGTCAGCTTGTTGAGTATTGCTTAGAAAACATGGGATATGTGCAAGCTCAAGCCGCATTTTTAACAATAAAGCTCTGCTATAACGCAGATTGCGGATAATAATGGTTTTTTCGTCTAAATGTGACATGGCGGTCTGTGTTTTTATTTTCTATAAAAATAATAGTTCATCAAACTAAAAGCAAGCTTTTTCGACAAATTATTATCTCAATTTTTACTCATACCTTTACAAACTTGTTTTTTGATCGATTCTGATACGGATATACTTTGCGTATAGTGTACTCAAAAGATACGATCAAAAAAATGTGAGGAATGTGTAGCAGCTTCATTTTTTTAGCTTATACACTTGCATTATGTACTAAAAATCACAAAAGTTTAAACTGATGTCCAAAAAAGATCATTCTAACACAAACTTTGATCGCATTAATATATCTCAATCCAACAGATCGGATGAGCATACGCATGTCACTTCTTCAAGAGCTGAGAAAGTTACTGGAAAACAGTATGATACCCAAGCGTCATATCGAAAAAGAGACGACCGTGATAAAAAACCTTTTAGTAAATCTGAAAGGCATAATCCTGAATCTACTCATAAAGCATCTGAATCTATAAAAAAAAGACCAAGAATCTCTCAGGGTGATGAGCAGAAAAGTCGGTTACCAAAGCCTCAAACCGATGTCATACGATTGAATAAATATCTGGCTGATGCGGGTGTTTGCTCAAGGAGGGAAGCCGATCAACTGATTGCCTCAGGTGCTGTTACAGTTAATGGGAAGGTGGTTACGCAGTTAGGTACCAAAGTGACCATATACGATAAAGTTGTGTATGGTGGTAAGCTCTTAAAGCGGGAAAGGCTACGCTATGTGTTGCTCAACAAGCCCAAAGATTACATCACTACTGCTGACGACCCTTTTGATAGGAAAACTGTCATGGACCTTGTAAAAGATGCTTGCTCCGAACGTATTTATCCTGTAGGACGTCTTGACCGGAATTCGTTGGGCCTGCTGCTGCTGACCAATGATGGAGAGCTGGCAAAAAAACTCACCCACCCCCGATATAAAGTAAATAAACTGTATCATGTGTTTTTAGATAAGCCCCTGACAAAGAATGATATGTTGCGTATGGTAGAAGGACTTGAATTGGAAGACGGAAAAGCAACAGTAGATGCTATTGCTTATGTGAAAGATGCGGTAGATAAACGGGAAGTAGGTGTAAAGCTACATTCGGGGAAAAACAGAATAGTACGACGTATCTTCGAGCATCTGGGATATCAGGTAGTCAGATTAGATAGGGTTGAATTCGCCGGATTGACCAAATTCAAGCTGCCACGAGGGAGATGGCGCCATCTGACTGAAGCAGAGATATCCATGCTCAAACGATTAAGATAAGATACTTAAATACAAAAAGCTGGATTTATCCAGCTTTTTGTGCGAATGGCTACTATGAGCATCTACTTGACAATGAGTTTCTTTACCTCCTGCTTCCCATTATTGCCAATGCGAAGCATATAAACTCCTTTTGGATACTTAGTGAGATCAAGCCTTTTGAATTGTCCGTTCCACTCAAACTGTTCAAGCAGGCGTCCTGACATATGATACAGACTGATAGTGGAAGTGTGATAAATCTCGGTTCCGGTAGTGCTGATCTCAACCCATCCGGTAGTTGGATTGGGTTTTACAATAAAACTTGGAGCAGCTAACAGACTTCCCGTTCCAACCAATGGATTGGAAGAATAAATTACCAGATTGCAAGCCACATCCAATACCGGGTTAAATCCGTCGTTGCAGTCGGCACAGGTAACCCCTGTTACGCAGTCGGGATGGTTGGGATGGCAGAGATCCACATAGTTTTCGAAAAAGACGTATCCTAAGGTAAGCTGGCCATTAGCTACATAAGGTGTCAGATTAAAGTCGAACCAAGGTGCGATAGATCCTGGGCACCATCCGGCTCTGTTATGATACCAGGTTCCATTCTGCGGTTGGCATCCATCAGGATTGGGGTTGCAGGTGCTCCAGTTATGCTGTGCAAAGGTTTCTTCACCATTTACCCAGATATGATGGGTTGCATTGTAAAATTCGGCTGCATTACCTGTGTTCAGGTCACCCCAGCCATGTCCGGTAGATACTAATTTCAGCCGGGCAGCCAATGTGTGGTCGGGAAAGCTGAAGCTCCAATCTTCTACAGGTTGCAGATTGGCATAATCGCCAAACGGATACACCTCTTTCCATACCTCGTATATAGTACTGTAGAGATAGCTTGGGGTTCCTTTTCTGTAATTCAGTGTCAGTTTGTATTTGAATCCATTATCTAATGTCTCGCAGTTGAACCTGAAGTTCACTTTTCCTTGAAGCAGCGAGATGTAATCAGTCAGATCAATAGTATGGCTGCAAGCTACGCCATAGGGAGTGATATAGCGTATGATCTCAAACCAGCGTCCATCTATTCCTTGAGCATCCACACTGGCTTTCCTGTCCCATTCACCGCATCCTCCCGGTGGGCAACTGACTTCCATAGTAGCAGTAACCTGATCGAAAGCTCCTAAGAAAGAGGGTAACTCTGCTTCCACAACCTGAGTGACATTGCTCGGATTGATCCAAATATCTTCAGCAGCTACTACCGACATATCTGTGGCATTGGCATTGATGCTGATGCTCACATTCTGGACAGCCTGAGCACCATAATTGTTTTTGGCCACTATACCAATCGTATGTGTGCCGTATGAAGATGGCGTCCACCAGCCTGTATAATAGCCGTTATTATAAAAATTGTTGGAAGCGATCACTTGTCCGTCTATCTCGAAATATACTCCCTTTACCGAAAACAACTCGGGATAGCCTATGCTGACTTTAGCTGACAGTTGTACTGGTGCCAGTTCAGGCATATAGAGGTTTCCGGGAAGCGGATGCCGTACATCAACCTCAGGCACATAAGTAGCCGGATTAAGTACCATAAAGCTGTTGTCAACCGGTATAGCCGGATCGTACTGCTGATCGCCTTCCTGAGTAGCTCGTACTGTTACTTTTCCTTCCTCACCGGTTAAGCTGATGATATTGCCATTTATAGTAGCAGGGCCGGAAATAATTTCAAAGCTTACCGGAAGTCCTGAAGTGGCAGTAGCTTCAATTTCAAAAGGTGGGTCAGTGGTTAAGTGGTTAGGTATCTGTGGGAAAGAAATAGCCTGATAACTTGGGTCAAGCTCGCCGTTGAAATTGGAAGTCTCACCTGTCATGGCAAAATTCATCAGGTCTGCATCTCTTTCTCCGCCTCCAATCTCGCAGATGAGTTTAGTAATACTGGTATTATCGCCACCTGGCTCTCCCTGATTGAATTTGTAGTATAACTCCAGGTCTGTATCTGAAGGATCGGCCTCGTTATCCATCAAGTCCTGAATCTCATCCTGGCTTAGCACACGTCTCCATACAGCTACTTCATCTATACGTCCACCATATACAAAATTGAATCCGCCAAGCAGGCTCTTCCCAATACCGAAAGCGACATTCTCGCCCTGGAAAATACCTGAGGCAGCAGCACTACCTTTCAAAACACCATTCACATACAAACGTATGGTGTTGACATCAAACACCCATGCAAAATGCTGCCATACCTGAGGGATGGCTGTGTTGACAGGTGAGACGTATTCGTGCAGCCCGGTAGTGGTTCTAAGACGGCATTCCATCACTCCGTTATTGAGTTGAATCAGATAAAACTCTGCATTACCCGCTCCGGATCGAAAGCCCATATATCCCTGCCCATAAGCTAACTCATCCAAATAAAACCATCCGGTCATGGTAAGCTGATTAGTGCCAGAGAAATATTGCGAAGCATTATCTAAGATGACGTAGTCGTCAACCCTGTCGAAGTGCAGGTACTGATTGGATTGTGCACTTAGCTGTAGGACATGTAGCAACAAGAACGACATCAATAGAATAAAAGAATTTTTGATAGTGTTCATAATTTTGAGTTTTGGTTAATTTTATACAAATGATTGATATGTATTCGTTAAGGTATCCACCATAGTTTCGTTTGAGGGGTATCGCCTCCTTGTCTGGCAGTGGCAATATCCATCTGTTCCTGGTTGTATGCAGCTTCTGTAGGCGGATAAGGCAATCGGAAATGATGTAACGGACTTCCAATACGAGGGCTATCGGTTGTTCTTCTGGCTAAGGCATAGGCTTGTTGTGGTTGCCGAAATGCGTCTATCCATCGCTGGGTATAGATGAAATGAAGTTTTTCTTCCTCTGAAGCCGTATTCCAAAAGCCAAACTTCGCCTGAACAGAAGCAGCGTTCAGATGGGCAGGGATGGAATTCATATCCGAAAATTTCATACCTGATAAGGGGAGCCTTGAGTTGGAGGCCACCTTCATCCACCATTCCACCGATGAGTTAATTCCGTTGTAAAACTCTATCTCAGCCTGCATCTTGTCTTCCGATACGCCTATCCCTCGAAAATAAGCTTCAGCTTTGATATAATGTACTTCGGCGCCACTAATAATAACGATAGGCATATAGTCTTCGTCGCGTACTATGAAGTAGTTAAAAGGAGAATAAATATTTCCTTCTCCTTTGATCTGGTACGTACCTTCCTGATCTCTATGAGTACCATAAGGAATTCCACCACTTGAAGGTGTTAATGCATCAGGATTTTGTGGAAAAGCTATCCATCTGCCAGCATTGTTTGGTTCAAAAAAGATATAAGCCCGAGGATCGAAAATCCCACTGCCGTCATCGTTGTCATTAGCAGAAAGTTGTTGCCATACTGTAGTACCCATTCGAAGGTTGTTATGTTCGCGGAACGACCAGTTGAGCCCTTCATGCTTGAATCCTGAGCCGGCAGGCCACAGACAAGCAGCTTCCAACTTGGAAGTGATGAAATCATAGCCAAAGAAAACCTCTTTATTGTTGTAGATGATGTCGGCTATGAGTTCACCGGCTATCTCAGGCTCTTTCTCTGCCATTCGCATCGCATGTCGCAACAGCAATGAGTTAGCTAACTTCTTCCATTGCAGCATATCTCCGTTGAATAGCTTATCGAATCCTAAAAAACTTCCGTATGCCCCAGCCTGTTCAACATCCATAAGTATAGAGTCGGCTGCCTGTTTCAGCTCGGCTAACAAACTAAGATAGATATCCCGCTGAGTATCATAAGCCGGATGTAAGAAGTCTAAATTTTGAAAACCATAGCCAGCCTGAGAATAAGGTATGTCGCCAAAGAGATCAGTTACTTTGAAAGTTTTTAAAGCTTTGACAATAGTAAGCATAGCACGCATATTCGTTGTAGCTGCATTGTCTTCCATCAGTCCGAATCGCCTTTCCAACTCCCTGATCTCGGGAAGGGTAGTATAATAATTTTGCCAGATATCCTCCGTCCCTATGGTATAATTTCCCCATGCATCACGGGTAAGCGCAGCCAACTGGCTTTGTTTATACAATATTTCGTTATCAATATAAAACATCTCATTCCATTCAGGTATGAGCGACTGAATGATACTGTTAAATAAAGAACCATCGCTGGCAGTGGTAAACCCTTGCGGATCGGTGTTGATATCTTCAAAATCTTTGGTGCAGCTTCCAAGCAGAAGCAATATTGAAAGAATCGCTGTGCCTGATACATTAGATACGTATTTCGAATATGTTTTCATGGTTTGATCTGTTTAAAATGAAGCACTTATACCAAATATAAACGAGCGTGTGCCGGGATAGGAAGCCCATTCAAACCCTTGTGCATTACCGGCGCCCATGATACCTTCAGGATTGATCTTATCAGGTAGGGTGGTATAGATATAAAACAGGTCTCTGCCTGTTACCGAGAAGTTTAGTGACTGGAATATTTTAGTTTTTTCCACCCACTTTTTGTTTAGCGTATATTGTAGTGAAAGCTCTCTTAGCTTGACCCATGTGTTTTCGAGCACACCCGGAGTGGATACAAAATGTCCCCAACCTCCTGCATTAGGCATGTATTTATAATAATAGTGTACTACGGTAGTGTTGGGAGTTCCATCCTCGTGAACACCGGGCAGTATGACACCTATATTGCTTGTGTTTCCATCAGGATCGGTATATGGTAATCCTCCTCCTTCCCGTTCTATGAGTGTCTCTGGGCTTTGACCTGTTTGCAGACCGATGACATAAGATCCTGCATATATATCGCCTCCCCATTTGGTATCAATCAGCAATGATAGGCGAAGGTTTTTCCAGCTAAGAGAAGAGTGCAGCCCAGCTAAAAAATCGGGAGCAGCATTCCCGATAGGGACTCGGCTGTCGGTAATCAGATATTTAGTACCAGCATCGTTGAGTACTTTGTTACCATTGTCGTCATAGATATAATCATAACCTGATATAGTCCCGAAATCATCCCCTTCTTGCAACACCATAGCCGGGCCGTTCAAACCCCATATATCTGCCAACAGATAGGTGTCGGCATACTCCCCTAAACTTATAATTTTATTTCTGTTACGCGAGATATTCATACCAGCTCGCCAGGTAAGTTGAGATGTTCTCAGAGGTACTGTATTCACAATCAGTTCAAAGCCTTGGTTGGACAGAACTCCTTCGTTGATCATAATGGTCGAAGCTCCTGAGCTTGTAGGTACGGGGAGATTAGGGATGATCTGATCGAAAGAGTATAAATAATAATAGGTAAAATCGAAGTCAATGACATTTTCAAACATGCTGATATTTATGCCTGTCTCATACGCATTTACCCGCTGTGGTCGAAGGGCAATAGGTGGAATAGTCAGCGGGAAGCCCGATGATTGCTGCCCGCCAAAACGTGAAATAGTATAATAGAAATGCAGTAAATAAGGATCGGTATCGGTAGCTGTCTGAGCAATTCCTCCTCGTAATTTCATAAAGTTTATAAAAGATAATTTAGCGGGTAGCAGGTTGGCAGCTGTAGGGACGAAGCTTATTGAGGCCGATGGATAAAAATAGGAGTTAGTACCGGAAGGAAGACTTGATGACCAGTCATTGCGACCGGTTAATTCCACAAACACTATGTCATGATAAGATATGTTCATAAACGCATAAACCGAATTATTACGTTTTCTATAGATGCCTTCCGAAGGAACCATGCTGCTAAGTGAGTTACCCGATTGTTCAACAATGAGATTACCGTTGGGATCGGTGGTGAACAAGTAATCAGTAAAATTGAAAAAGGTGTACATATTTGGATAATACCAGGTACCTGAATGTCCGTTGATGAAATAATTGTTTTGGTTCCACCGGCTTGCTCCTGTAGTAAAACGCAGGTTAAAAGGGCTGGTAAAAATATTGATCTGCTCAGCAGTCAGGTTCACTTCAAAGTTATCGCCTATGTTACGTGACAGACCATTTCCATAATATCCGTCTTGAAGTCCAAGAGGATCGGTTGGCTTATGTCGGGTTTCAAATTGTTCAAGTGTAAAATCGCGTCCTGCTCTGGCAGTAGCCGAAAGCCATGGTGTTATATCATAGATGAAAGCGATAGCACCAGTATATTTGTCACGGTTAAGGCTAGTGTTGTTGTTGTAGTAGTCCCACCAAAGATATGGGCTGATGTATAAGAATGGGAATTCTTCCTGCGGGTTACGTGTACCGTCTTCGTTGGCACGATTTATAAGATCAATACCTTTATAGCTTCGTGGCCATGAATACAACATCCCTTTATTAAACGAACTCTCGTCTTCTCCCAACATGGGGCTGTTCAGCCGTTGGTAGTTAATGAGTGAAAGAGTTACATCCGTTCGGAGCTTTTCGCTTATATGAAGATTGGCTCCAAGGTTAATAGTAGTACGGTTAAAATGGCTGTTATATACTATAGGTGTGTTGTCTTGCCGAGTTAGCGAAACTCTGAGAGTCCCCTTATCGTTCCCTCCTGTTGCAGCTATATTATGAGTGATTGTATATCCATCACGGTAGGCTAAGCTCAGATTATCAGGCTGGGGCGACCAGGGACGCATCTGCCCGTCCCACCATTTAATCATCTGTCCTTCCATCTTCGGTCCCCATGATACAGCAGAGCCATAATAGCCAAACTCTTCAGAGGTGCTGGACGTATTGCCGAATTCATCAATTATCAGATTCTCATTGCCATAAATACCCGGATAGAGCAAGGTGTCGCCCGACATTGGAAACGCTGGAGGAGTGAACGAAACAGGGCCTCCATGACCATAAATATTCTGTACCTCCCTGAAACGATAAGGGGTAGTGATCTTATAGTCCATATTATAGCTGACACCTATCCCTTTTTGTTTGCTTCCGCGTTTTGTTGTGATAAACAACACTCCATTAGCACCTCTTGACCCATACAAAGCCGAAGCAGCACCGCCTTTCATCAGCGTCATGCTTTCGATGTCGTAAGCGTTCAGATCGTTAATGGCACTGCCCCAGTCTACACCACGACCTATATTGGTAAGACCGGGTATGTTTTCCATCGGAATATTGTCAACCACAATAAGAGGTTGGTTATCAGAACCTATATTATTATTACCTCTGATAACAATACGGGTTGAACCCCCTTCTACTCCATCAGATTGTGAAATTTGTACCCCAGCCGAACGCCCACTGATCGCATCTAACACATTGGAAGCCTTAGAATCAACTATGATGGTAGCTTCAATCTGTTCGGTGGAATAGCCTATCTCGCGTTTCTGTCGCTTGATACCTAAAGCTGTAACTACTACCTCACTAAGTTGCTGTGTGAGTTCAGTTAAACTGATTTCTATATTACTACGACCTTCAACAGCTATTTCCAGAGCTTGATACCCTACATAACTGATCTGTAAGACAGCATTGGAAGCAATATTGTTGAAACTGAAATAGCCTTCTGTGTCCGTTACTGTACCGGTTAGACTGCCTTTGATCATAACCGTAACGCCTATTAACGGCATTTCATCAACGGAATCAGTAATCCTGCCTACCATACTATGCTGTTGTGCCATTAAGGCGATATGGCATACCCATACAGTCAATAGTAAGAGAATCAGTCGCTTCATAATATGTTTTTTGGTTTCAAGATTTCAAAGGTATGAAAAACAATAATTAATTAAAACGATTTAGATAATTTTTTTAATCCTGATATTTTTAATCCTAACAGGTGAAAGCGAAGCAGTTCAAGCAATAGAAAAGATGAAAATGGTTTTACCCTTTGATACACATAAAATTTTACATGATACGGACGAAAAATCATGGAGTAAATTGATAAAAAGAGCAGATAGAATATGGGTGCAAAAAATTATTTTCAGTATGTTTTCACATAAAAACCATCCTAAGTACTGCAAATATTTGCTTAGGTGAAGTGGCTTGTAAGCGGCTTATACTCAATACTCTAACCTTAAAAATCCATTCATTTTTTCGTGGATTATTCTTCAGTAGTCAGTTTCATATTTAATTAATTCCCTACTTTTACCCGCTTGTAATCATTTAAAAACGAACTCTTTTAAAAGCAACAATAGGTATGATTAAGAAAGTACTTGTAGCTAATCGTGGTGAAATTGCAGTACGAGTGATGCGTTCCTGCCGGGAGATGGGTTTGACAACGGTGGCTGTTTATTCGGATGTAGACCGTACGGCCATGCACGTACGGTATGCCGATGAAGCCTTCGCCATAGGGCCTTCACCATCGGCTGAAAGTTATCTGCGAATGGATAAGATCATTGATGTAGCTAAAAAATCAGGTGCCGACGCCATTCATCCGGGTTACGGTTTCCTGTCGGAAAATGCTGCCTTTGCCGAGCTGTGTGAACAAGAAGGTATTGCGTTTATAGGCCCTTCACCTTTCGCCATTAAAACTATGGGAGACAAAATCACAGCACGTAAAACAATGATCAAAGCTGGTGTTCCAGTAGTGCCTGGTACTACCGAACCCATCAAAGACACTAAGACAGCTATTGAGGTGATCAATGAAATCGGGCTTCCGGTAATGATCAAAGCAAGTGCCGGTGGTGGTGGAAAGGGAATGCGGCTTGTAAAAACAGAAAAAGAAATTATCAATGCGATCAGTGCGGCACGCTCCGAAGCCAAAGCTGCTTTTGGAGACGATGCAGTCTATATAGAAAAATATATCTCATCACCACACCATATTGAATTTCAGGTGCTTGGTGATAAACATGGAAATGTAGTACACCTCTTCGAGCGCGAATGCTCTATCCAACGCCGACATCAGAAAGTGGTGGAAGAAACCCCCTCACCCATACTCAACCACGAAGTACGAATGAAAATGGGAGCTGATGCAGTAGCTGCAGCAAAAGCAGTCAACTACTACGGAGCAGGAACCATCGAATTTATAGTAGATGATGACCTGAACTATTATTTCCTGGAAATGAATACACGTTTGCAAGTAGAGCACCCAATAACTGAACGTGTGGTAGGAGTGGATCTGGTCAAACAGCAGATCAATATTGCCAACGGTATGGAACTTAGCTTCAGACAAGAAGATTTAAAACAACATGGACATGCTATTGAAGTACGGATTTATGCCGAAGACCCGGACAATAATTTCATGCCGTCACCCGGTATTATCAAGCATATAAGCGAGCCCCTCGGTTTAGGAGTACGACATGATGGGTATGTGTATGAGGGATACGAAATACCTATTTATTACGACCCCATGATATCGAAACTGATAGTCTGGAGTGAGAGCAGAGACGAAGCTATAGCCCGCTTGAAACGTGCTTTGTATGCCTATAAAATCACAGGAGTGAAAACTTCTATCCCATATCTGCACCGGATATTGGAAGTCCCCGATTTCGTGAAAGGTAGGTACAATACACATTTTATTGAAGAAAATAAAGAGTATTTGCAGCCCAAACAGAATTGCGTGGATCAGTGTATGGAAGTGGCAGCAATTACTGCCTTCATTGATTATATCAACAAATTAGAACAATTACAACCGGCAAGACCAGATAAGCACTTGGGAAATAACTGGAAAGATTTGGGACGTAAACGTTCAGTGCTGCGATATTAATATAAAAAAACAGTATATCATGCCTTACGAAATAAAAATCAATGAGCATTTGGCTACGGTTGACCTGCTTAGCCGCGAAGGCTCAAGCTATCTGATTGCCATAAACAACAAGGTGTATGAGTTGGATGCTATAGAGGTAGAACGTGGAGTGTACAGCATTTTATCTGATAACCGGTCTTTTAATATAGAGCTGGTAGCCGGAAAAGATAGTAAATCATATATAGTTAATACACAATATGATAGCTTTAATGTGAAAATTATTGATGCCGAAACCAAATATCAGATGAATCGCCGAAAGGACATTGGTGAAGACGATAATATGATCGTTTCACCTATGCCAGGTAAAGTAGTTCGCATCTTGTTCAAAGAAGGCGATAAAGTGAAAGCTGGTGAAACAGTCATCATCGTTTCAGCTATGAAGATGGAAAGCGAATACAAAGTCAAACAAGATAGAACTATCAAACGTATTTTAGTAAAAGAAGGCGATTCGGTCAACAGCGATCAGCCTATGGTGATCATCGAATAAGCTTTTTCAAACAGCAATACTAAATCACTATGTCAATAGAAAAGAAAATACAACAGTTAGAAGAGAATAACCGGTTGGCGGAATTAGGCGGAGGGGTAGATAAAATAAAAAAACAACATGCGGCCGGTCGTCATACAGCGCGGGAGCGAATCAAGGAGTTATTAGACCCACATTCTTTCGTAGAGATCGATAAGTTCGTTACCCATCGCACTACCGACTTCGATATGGATAAGCAAAAATATCTGGGTGATGGAGTGGTTACCGGTTATGGAAAGATAGACGGGCGGTTGGTATATGTGTTTGCACAGGATTTCACCGTTTTTGGTGGCTCGCTCAGTCGTGCTAATGCAGATAAGATAGTAAAGATCATGGATTTAGCCATGAAGATGGGAGCACCTATTATAGGTCTGAACGATTCGGGGGGAGCCCGCATACAGGAAGGGGTGGAAAGTTTAGGTGGTTATGCCGATATTTTTTATCGCAATGTGATGTCGTCGGGTGTCATCCCGCAGATCAGTGCCGTACTTGGCCCCTGTGCAGGAGGGGCAGTGTATTCACCTGCTATGACAGACTTTATAATGATGGTCAAAAATACTTCCTATATGTTCGTAACAGGTCCCGATGTGATCAAAACGGTTACACATGAAGAAGTTACCAAAGAAGACCTTGGAGGGGCTATGACCCACAACAGCAAGAGCGGAGTAGCTCATCTGATGGCAGAAGACGACAGCCAGGCTATGATGATGCTGCGCGAACTGATGGGATTCTTGCCTGCCAACAATATGGAAGACCCACCGGTAAAAGTATGTACCGATAGCCTGTTTCGTGAAGAAGATAGTCTGGATACCATAGTACCGGACGACCCCAACAAACCTTACGACATGCTGGATATCATTACCAAAGTTGTTGACGATCATAATTTCTTTGAGATACAACCTTATTATGCAAAGAATATCATCATAGGGTTTGCGCGTTTTGCAGGGAAGCCTGTAGGCATAGTAGCTAATCAGCCTGCTGTGCTGGCAGGGGTGTTAGATATTGACAGCTCTATCAAGGCAGCGCGTTTTGTACGATTTTGCGACGCATTCAATATTCCTCTGGTAACTTTTGTCGATGTGCCTGGCTTTTTACCGGGTACTGTTCAGGAATTTGGTGGTATTATCAAGCACGGAGCCAAGCTATTGTTTGCCTTTGCCGAAGCTACCGTACCTAAGATTACGCTGATTACACGCAAATCATATGGAGGTGCATACGATGTGATGTCGAGCAAACATATTGGAGCAGACGTGAATTTCGCGTATCCGACAGCCGAGATTGCAGTGATGGGCCCTGAAGGAGCAGTTAATATCATCTATAAAAATAAACTGAGCGAACAAGAACGACAAACAGTGATTGATGATTACAGAGCCAGATTTGCCAGCCCGTATAAAGCAGCGCAGTTAGGATATATAGACGAAATTATTTATCCACGCCAAACCCGTACCAAACTGATACAGGCATTGGAGATGACACAAAATAAGGTGAAAAATAATCCCGCAAAAAAACACGGAAATATTCCCTTATAAAATAATTTGCATCTGATTTGATTGGCTTCTTTTCTAAAACTAAACTGTTGGAAACCAAAGCCATTTAATGCTGTAAGCTGAATGGGGAAACGCCTGCCATCGTTCCGTTTCAAAACTTATGCCAGTTACAGAAGAAGTGGGTAGCCAGTGAATGGCAGGCTGCAGAAACCGATTGGCAACATCTGTAATGGTTGGATTATGACCCACTATCACAACCGAATGCAAATGATCCGGTAATTGGGTTAGCAACTTCATAAGTGCACCATCATCGGCTGAATATATTATAGGCTCTATATGAATAATGTCTTTTGCTGATCCTAATCCTGATACAAGTATTTCAGATGTTTCCTTAGCCCGCACCGCCGAGCTGCTCACAATCAGTTCGGGTTTGAATGCTTGTGAGTTTAGAAAATCGATTAACTGATGTAGCTGTTTAATCCCCCTTTTAGTCAGCTTACGTTCGTGATCGGTTGTATAGGCTTTATGTGTAGAGGCTTCAGCATGGCGAATCAGGCAGAGGTGTTTCATCCGGTTTTACTTATGTCATTCTCTGGGTCTCAGGCCACTCCAACATTTTAGACATTTGGAATGGATTAGCTTTTCTGTCAGTATAGAATGTACAAAAGTAGATCAAATACTTGAGTGGGTTGCATCCGTTGCTGATGTGAGAGCTGACTAATAGAAAAAAACCGCCTTTTCGTTATTAAAAAAGCGGTTTTTTTCCTTGTTTTGTTTGTTATTGTTATTCTTCAGCAATTACTTGTATCAGTGCTACATCACCACGTGTATATAGATTGATGATCTTTATATACCCATGTTTTCCTGCTTCAGTTTTGAAGTAGAGTATATCCTCATTCTCCAGATGACTTGCTCTGGTAAGTTCACTTGTAAATTCGGGAAACACATAAAACTCGGCTATAGCGTCGAAATCATCAACTGTCAGGTCGGTGAGCTGGAAACGAGTTTGGTTGTGTACTGGCCAATTGTTTATACTCGAGTATACTTCCTTAACTGCGTCATCATCAGGTGAAGCAAGGGTATTTTGGTTTTGTGGTCCTTTAAAGAAGATGATATCTACTTTGTCGGTATTGTCCGTTACATTGGTAGTAAAATACACTTCATCTTCTGATACGGAATAAAAACTTCCTGCTCCCAGATCATTCACGTTGCCAAGCAATATCTCTTCACTTTTTTTCACTTTCACTCCACCATCTTCAACAGTCAGTATAAGTGAAACTTCAGCCCAGGCACCGCTTTCATCGGTTATACGTGCTGTGAGTTTAGCCTCTCCAACAGATTCAATCTGTAAAGTGTAGTCAACCTCAAAACTATCGGTGTTCAAGGTCGAATCAACTAAATTTGCTTCACCAATTTGGAGAGTAAAACGAGTTAACGGCTTTTTGGTATCAGGGTTTTGAGCCGCATTGAAACCAATTAAAATCTCATCAACAGTGGTGATAGTGGCATCCTGCGAGACATAAGCCTCACCACCTTTGAAATCAATGGTTGGATTACCGATGATGGGATCGTCTTCGTCTTTATTGCAACCAGTAAACAAGGTTGCTCCAACGAATAAACTAAGCAATAAAAATGAATTTAGCTTTCTCATAAAAAATGAAATTTAGAAAAGTTAATGGTTTGTAATATGTTAAACAAGATGTAAAAAACTATGGTAACGTTGCATCTAATAGTTACAACTGGTTTTTATTGGCGGCGGCAAAAGTAATAAATCTTATTATATCATTCACCTTTAGTAAATTAGTTTTTTAGTAACAAATGAATAGGGTAGTATAAAAAGGTGATTTTATGAGGCTACTTCTCCTTCCATTGATTTCTCAAGCTCACGTGCCGATGCTAAAAAAGTTTCTATATCCATTTCCCGGAAATACAGCAGTCCGTGTGTTGTTCGTAGTCGTGGACTAGGGTTTTCGTAGAAGTACGGCTTCCCAAGAAGTAGTTGTATTTGTTTGAGTTGATCAACCCATATCTGTTTGGAGAGCTGGCTAAACTGTCCGTCAAGCTGGTAACTTGGGAACGACGCATCTACCTGACTTAAATAGCAGTTAGCAAAGGCATTGCTTAGCACTCCCATGGCATTGAGTGAGACGGGTACTATATGAGTTGCCTCAGCCGGATGAAACTGATACCACACATTTCTATATCCCCAAATCTTGAAGTTACTAAGGTCAGCTTCTTTACCCCATTCACGTACTGCGGCGGCTATGGCTTGCAGCACTTTATAATGGGTATCCGGACCGCTCCCTTCGGGGTCAAATGCCAAACTTATCACTGTTGGCCTTACAGACCGTAACAGCTTTAAAATTGGCTCTACATCGCGCTCCATATTAGGCTTTTCGGTGAAAATATCTCCAGTATAAAAGCCTAAACGTAAATGATGAATCATATCAGAAGTAGTGCCGAAAGAAGCCCAAACCAACTCTTCTTCAAATTCCCGGATCATGCCTTTAAGTGTTTGAATAAGTGGAGGATTCTTCTCACCGTCATAACTGTTTCTGATTATCGACATCACATCATTGATGCGGTTACGCAGTTGATGTTTGGACTGAATATCCCAGATTTCAACCATATTTCTTACCATCCGATGTGACAATCCTCTCCTTCGCTCTTCAGGTTGACCAGATGCTACTTTGATCAGATAGTGATAGACATCTTTATCGCGCTTGTATTTATAGCCTTTTTCAAAAAAGTCAGGATAATCAGTCATCTGAATCAATCCTTTATCCAAAAATAATAAGGTGTCTTCAAGGGCTTCAAGCAGGAAGCTATTGGTGACTGCTGTAAATCCAGATGTGAGTACGGCAAAATGCGATTGATTGGTTTCGTTACGCGAAAGGCGATGAATATGAGGTAACAAGCCCAACATAATATCATCATGATGAGGGCCTGTATGCAGGAAAATCTGGTTATCAAGTGGTTTAGTCCCCCTTTTTATTTTTGTGATGATGGAATCCATGACCGATTGTACGGTGCTGTTACTTAAATCGGGTATTTTTTTACAATAGGTATCTGATTGCAGATCTTCCATGCTCAACCGATTGCCATATTTTTGAATGGACTGACATAAATCAATAACGGCTTTATCTGTTTTTTCCTGAGACCATGGGCTACCGGTATAGGAATGATATACTGCATCCTGAAGCTGGCTTGCCGCTCCCATAGTCAAATAAAATCGGACATTTTTCAATTTGGATAGTGCCGTAGCCGGATACAGATTAGAAGGCGTGCTTTCTAAGGCGTTTTTTACCATAGGAGCTTTGGCATCGCCGGCAGCAAAAATAATTGCGGTAGCCTCAGGGTTATAGGTAATTGTTTCTAAGCCTATCGTAATCACAAGCCGGTTACGAGATACTTCAATACCGCCCAGATCGCCAGCAGCAACAGCTTGTGTTTCAAAATTTGTGTGGGTAAGACGAGTGGTAGAATGATGATCGCTGCCACGGGTGTTGAATGCGATATGTCCGTCAGGACCTATTCCACCCAGAAAAAAACCTATTCCACCCATATCACGGATGCGCTGCTCGTAGCGGCTACACCAATCGTCAATCAAGAAAATAGATAATTGCTCCATCTTCTCTTGTGGAGTATGCGGTTCACGCGAACGCAAGGATAAGTCTATATTAGCTGTAGGAAAAACCTCAGTGAAATGTTTACCATCTGTCAGCGGGATCTCATCGCAATTGATAAAAATACCCTTGGCAGGATCAAGACCAAACCCTGAAACATAAAATTTCTTTACATAATGATGAAAACTATTGTGCTGCCTTGAACTGATAGGATAAAATTCATCAATCTGAACAAAACGAAGGTCTTTCAAAGAAGGCTTCTTACGTTTCAGAAGACCAGTATTTTGTAACAGGCGCTCACCTGTTGGAGTGTCCCAGTTGGAAAGGAGATAATTTGTCCAGGAAATAAAGTATTCGGGTGTTTTACCGGTAGGCAAACTGATTACACCTGTAGGATTGTCTGAAACCCATTCCAAAAAACGCAACGCAGTCAATAAACCTAATTTAGGAAAGTTCTCAACCGTCAGATACGGTATGTTGACAGAATGTGTGTGGGGTATAGAGCAACCAAAAGATTTCTCAACCAAAGAAAAATCAGAAAAATGATTCATAGCAATGTGATAACAGATAAATGCATCAAACCAGAATATTTTAAGCTGTACGAATATAAACGCCTGAAAGATGAGAATTGTTCTTGTAAAAAAATCTTCTTCACCAAACGCCCAACAACCCGGATTCTTTACTAATTTTGAATTTTAATCAATGGTAAACCTATATCTAAATCGTTTTACTTGGCAAAGGTATAGAATTACTCAAGTCGGATCAGGATGATGAAAAAAAATATATCCCAACGGTTTTATATACTGATTTCGGGCATGCTCTTTTGGTGTACAGCAGTAGCTCAGCAAACCGGAAATATAGTAGAATATTTTGGTAAGGAAAAAATTGATACGATACCAGAAGGTGTGGTTATTCATCAATTTAAAAAGGGATTGTTGTTGCATGATGCCATCAGGCCTATCACGCTTTTTGGCAGTAATGATCAGATTATGTGGCAAATGGCAATGGATAATTTTGAACCACCTGTAGAAGGTAAAATGCATGAAGCTAATGTTTCGGGATATGAACGTTTGTTTTGGGAAGCCATAGAAGCTGACAGCAATGGCATCTTTACAACTCACCCGGCAGGTTCGTATATTTATTTAGAGATAGAGTCATCAGAAGAAAAAAATATTCTGTTGGATGCAAGCGGACATACTTCGGTGCTTATCAATGGATTATTGCATGAAGGCGATCATTATGATTATGGATACACCCTGATACCTTTTACCTTGAACAAGGGAACGAACAGCTTTCTTTTTTCGAATGGCCGGTTTGCACGTTTGCAGGCAAAACTTGTAGAGCCATTGAAACCGGTTCTTTTTTCCATGCGCGATATGACGTTAGCCTCTTTGTTGAAAGATGAGTATAGTGAGAAATGGTCGGCTATAAGGGTGGTGAATAATAGTAGTGACTTTTTGATAGGCTATAAAATTCGTTGTCAGTTACCCGACGGTACAACTGTTGTCACCGAGCTTGAACCCATAATGCCTATGGCTGTTCGAAAAATGCCATGGAGGATGCCATATCCGAAGCTATGGCCTGAGAACGAAACCTGTACGGTACTTCTTGGCATATTAGCTCCAGATGACATTATTGTTGATTCTATCGTTGTAGAAGTAAAGATACAGGAAACAAATACATATCACGAACGTACGTTTATAAGCGATATAGATGGTAGTGTACAGTATTATAGCATTGCTCCATCAACCTCTGTTGAGAGTCCTCAGGCTTTGATTCTTTCAGTACATGGTGCTTCGGTGGAGGCAGTTAATCAAACGCGGGCCTATACACAAAAAGACTGGGCACATATAGTAGCGCCTACCAACCGCAGACCTTTTGGGTTTAACTGGGAAGAATGGGGGAGGATAGATGCATTGGAAGTGATGCACCAGGCAAGGAATGTGTATCATACAGATACTAACCGAACTTATCTTACAGGCCATTCAATGGGAGGGCATGGAAGTTGGTTTCTGGGTGCAAACTACCCTGGAATGTTTGCTGCAGTAGCTCCGGCAGCAGGCTATCCAGATGTGATAGGATATAAAAGAGGTGTTACCGATAGCCTGACACGAACCAACCCACATTTTGAAATGATTGACAGAGCTGCTTCAGCAGGAAGAACCCTCAAGCTGAAAACTAATTATATGCAATCAGGGATTTATGTGCTGCATGGTGACAGCGACCAGGTAGTACCAGTTGAACAAGCCCGATTAATGAGAGAACAACTTGGGACTTTTCATCCAAACTTCAGCTACTACGAATATCCGGGCGGCACACACTGGTATGGCGATCATAGCATGGACTGGCCGCCTTTATTCGACTTTTTAAAACAAAATCGAATTCTTGATAAAAACAAAATAAAACATATATACTTTAAGACAGCGTCACCCGCAGTCTCTGCAAAAAACTTCGGACTGACTATCATGCAGCAGTTTAAACCCTATCAGATAAGTACGGCAGATATTTGCAAAACAAATGATTCACTTAAAATCGAGTTAGATAATATTCGGCAGTTTTCGATTGATATTGATGAGATGGAATTTCAGAAGAATCCAATAGTATTGATAGAAGGCCAACACATTGAGCTCCAAAAATCTCAAACAGCCCTGTTTAGCTGGCATCATAATAAATGGCAACAAATTGATCGGGCTGACTTGCAGCATAAACACCCGGATAGATATGGTGGTTTTAAATTAGCTTTTACTCATAGAGTAATGTTTGTGTACGCTACAGGTGGTTCAGGGGAAGAAAATAAGCTGTATGAAAACAAAGCCCGATACGATGCGGAAAGCTTTTTATACAAAGGTAATTTCTCTATCCTGATCTTGCCCGATACTTTGTTCGATCCTATTCAGTATGCCGATAGAAACATTATTTTATATGGTAATTCCGAACACAACGGCGCTTGGGATAAGGTCTTGGCCTCATGTCCTGTAAGAGTGCAACAAGGGAAGTTGAAATTTGGTGAGCTACAATGGGAATCAGATGAATTGGGGACTTATTTTATTTATCCACGATCGGATAGTGAGTATGCGAGTGTGGGAGTAGTAGCTGCAACAGGTATGAAAGGTTTAAAAGCTTGTATGCCCGCTGATTATATTTCTGGCGTAAATGGATTCCCTGATATTTTAATCTTTCGACCGGAATGGCTAAAAAACAAACCTGAAGGATTGGTCGTGAGTGGCTTTTTTAATTTTGACTGGCAGATTGAAAATGGTGATTTCCAAATTATAGCTAACGAACTGATAGAAGGAAAATGAGCCCGTCAGAGCATATATATCTATAGAAAGGAAGCAATAAAATCAGGCTTATTGCCCGTTAGGGCATACACTGGATTGTGAGAAGAAAAACAGGCTCACACAAACCCATCCGAACATAAGATATCAGATATGTTCAAGAACCCGAACATATAAGATTAATGTCCGTCTCGAAACAAATGCCGGTGTTGTTATAATTCTTAGTCAATCACCTTTAATTTATCACCTGTATCTTCAACTATCTTCTGTAAAAATTCCTGACTATATCCGGCAAACTCTACTTTTGGAACTTTTGTACCCTGCTGTCGGGTTTTCACGTTTCCGTCCATATATTTCATAAACAGCTCCTGATACAAGCTTTTATATGTGGCAAAGGTTCTGTTCACCTGATCATTGCTGAAGTCGGTTAAAAAGCTGATAGCTGAATTAGGGTTATCTTTATGTAGTACTGTTGCAGCGGCATCTATTGCTGGTACTAATTTCAGGAAGGTTGTCTCCAATTCATCGCGTACCTTTTCCACATCTGGTTGAATGCGGTTATAGCGGGTATAAGACAGGTTGGATACCATATTAGTGATCCAGAAAAGAGAGGTTTCCGACCATTCCATCAGTGCGCCGTTTCCTTCTTCGATATGGTGTGGGTTAACCGTCATGCTGCTGTATAAAGGCATATATGCACCGGCATTGGCATCGTCGACACCCCACCAGATGATACCTCCTATCTCGTCGGGCAGCCATGACCGGGATTGTGTTACGAAAGAAAATCCGGTTTGCTGGGTAACAGTAGCTCTTTCATTCACATAGCTTATTCCATCTACCTTCCATGTAAGTGGTCGCCAGCGGTATGGCAGGTTGAAGGGTTGTGCACCGAAATCTTGTGTCATATCCAGTTCGGTCCCTTGCAGATAGTCGCGCATGAACATCATCATATCATGTGCCGAAATCTTTTTTTCGGGTTTGACCCACAGAGGCATACGATTAGTTGCATATTTATTTGGGTTAGGGCGTCCATCTTCAAAGTTTTCGTCATGGCGTATATGTCCTTTTACATAATCCCAGTATTTATCCATGCCTTGGGTGACCTTGTTGAACATAGTCCAGACCCGTATATCACAAAAGCGTGCTCCACCAAAATCAACTGGAGCATAGGTATCGGAAAAGCTGAATTCGCTGTCATCGCCTATAAACCAACCTTTGTTACGGGCAAAACTGATGACATCGTGCGAATAAACCACCTCTACATCACGATTGTATATCTGGTCTAACTCCTTGGATGTGATTGAATGTTTGCCATCGGCCAAAGGGAAGGTCTGAATGCGTGCCTGATTGGCATGACCACTGACATATCCATCAGGTATGCGAACAGCTACCCAAAGGATACCTTTATGAGCGTTATATTGTGTTTTGGTCTTCCTGTCGGTCTTGAGCATGCTGCCTTTTCCAACTAATTCCATAATCCATACTTCATCTTTGTCGGCTATGCTAAACGATTCGCCTGAGCTGCGATAGCCATATTCTTCCGTGATCTGGGCTATGATCTGTATAGCCTCGCGTGCCGAACGTGCCCGTTGCAAAGTGATATAGATCAGGCTGCCATAATCAATGATACCGGTAGTGTCAACCAACTCCGGACGACCTCCAAAAGTTGTCTCACCAATAGCTACCTGATACTCGTTCATATTTCCAACTACGTTATAGGTTACTGGAGCTTGTTTGATCTTCCCTAAAAACCGGCCTGAATCCCATTCAACTACATCCAACATACTGCCTTCAGGATGTTGAGCAGCCGGCCAATGATACAGTTCGCCGTACAACTCATGTGAATCAGCAGCATAGGTGATCATCACCGAGCCATCAATAGAGGCACCTTTGGTTACTATATAATTAGTGCAAGCTTTGCTGTGAAACGGTAACATACCTAAGGCTATCATAAAAGCCATAATAAAAGATAACTTCTTCATCATAGTATTCATCTGTTTAGAATTTTGTAATTTCTTGTAACTGAAGCAGCTCCAATTTGTTAGACTTATGGAACTGCTTCGCTTGTCTAAAAACTTTTTCACATATCTGTTGCTTGTCCGGATATATTGGAAAAAGTTTATGGCATATCATGTGAAACACATTGAAATAGCAAAAATACATAAAAACGAGGCATTCTTTACAATATGATATGGTCAGATATCCAACTCATGCTATGCAGTATAGTGTTCCATCGCTGACAATCAGTAGTTTCATACAGACAATATCTTAAGTGCTGCTTCCTTATCAAGTTGCAACTGAGTTTTGAGTGCTTCTATCCCATCGAATTTTATCTCGCTGCGGATTCGGTCGATAAACCGAAGACACACTGTTTCACCATACATTTCTTCATCGAAGTCGAAAAGATGTACCTCAGTAGCTAACTCATCGCTACCTACAGTAGGTCGATAGCCTATATTCGCCATGCCTTTGTATTGCTGTCCCTTATATTCTACAAAACATGCATACACTCCACAAAAGCTGATCAGCTTATAGGGTAAGTCGGTTTTAATATTGGCTGTAGGAAACCCCATTTTACGGCCCAGTGCATGACCGTGGATGACAGTCCCACAGATAGTGTATTGATATCCAAGGAGTTTGTTTGCCTTTTTCACATCGCCTGCTTCTAAAGCTTTACGTATCTTAGTACTGCTGATGGCGATATTTTCGATGTCTTGTGCAGGGATGCGTTCTACTTTAAACTGATATTTGATACTCAGATCGTATAATAACTTAAAATCACCTAAGCGATTTCTCCCAAAATGATGATCGTAGCCCACCACTAATCGGGTTGCTTTTATTTTGTCCACTACATATTCTTTGATAAAAGCTTCGGAGCTGGTACGTGAAAATTCCCGTGTAAACGGAATGATGATCACATGGTCAATTCCGATTTCTTCCAAAAGCTGAAGTTTTTTTTCCTGCGTGGTGATAAACCGTAAATGCTCATTGTTGAGCTCCAACACTGAACGAGGATGAGGATAAAAGGTAACCACTATAGTCTGGCCACCAATTTCTTTGGCGTTCTCAATCATCTTTCGGAGGATGGCTCGATGGCCTAAATGCACTCCATCGAATGTGCCTATAGTTACTACGGCATTTTTAACTGGTATGAATTGATCAATATCGGAGTAAATCTTCACTGTGATGATAAATTTAGTTCAAGAGATAACAGATACATATTAAATTTTGTTTTGTGCTTGAATAAAACCATGATATAGCAGATGTTCCATGATTTGTACAGCATTGGTAGCAGCTCCTTTTCGCAGGTTATCAGCTACTATCCATAGCTGTAATCCGTTTTTTACACTTTCGTCGCGCCGAATACGTCCTACAAATACCTCGTCACGATTTTGTGCATAAATAGGCATGGGATAGCGGTTTTCAGCCGGATTATCCTGTACGATGATCCCGGTACTGTTTTCTAATTTTTGTCGTATCTCATTCAGGCTGAACGGGTGGTCAAATTCAATATTCACACTCATGGAATGGGCACCACCTACCGGCACTCGTACCACTGTTGCTGCAATAGCAAGATTAGGAGACTGCAATATCTTTCGCGTTTCAATTATCAGCTTGTTCTCCTCTGCTGTGTTACCTTTGTCGTCAAAATCACCTCCATGAGGGATCAGGTTCATATGGATAGGATGCGGATAAGCTGTAAGTATAGAAGTGTTACCCTGCTGCTCAGATTCTAATTGTTGAATACCTTTAAAGCCGCTGCCACTAACCGATTGATAAGTTGATACAACTACACGCCTGATAGGGCTGAGCTGCATCAAAGGGGCTAATGTCATCACAAGCTGAATGGTTGAACAGTTGGGATTAGCAATAATAGAATGATATTTCCGGATAGCAGACGCATTTATTTCGGGAACCACCAAAGGCACCTCAGCTTGTGTACGCCATGCCGAACTGTTGTCAATTACTATAGTCTGTGCTTCAGTAAATTTATGTGCGTATTGCATCGAAAAACTCCCTCCTGCTGAAAATAACGCCAGATCAGGCTTTGCTGAGAGTGCTTGTTCAACAGAAACGACCGCATACTCTTTGTTGTTAAACCGTATGGATGTTCCCACCGATCGCTCTGATGCTACCGGTATAAGTTCGATAGCAGTAAGCTTCTTTTCCTCCATTACCCGAAGTATCATTTGGCCTACTAAACCAGTAACTCCAACAACAGCTATTTTTGGGATCATGTTTCTGCTGATTATTTTGTTAATTTTACAATCCTATAGCGATGCAAAAATATAAAATAATGAAGCGATTCCTGCCAATACTGTTTTTTCTTCCTTTATGGCTGCAAGCCCAACTTTGGGAAGATTTTTCCGATGGTGATTTTACGCACAACCCAATCTGGTCAGGTACCGTTGAAAGCTATGTAGTAAATAGTGCTTTTCAGTTGCAGCTAAATGCTGATGATGCCGGAACTGCCTATTTGAGTACACCTTATACAAGTCCCCAAGGAACCATTGAATGGCGTTTTTGGATACGATTGGCATTTGCTCCTTCGGCAAATAACCTGAGTGAAGTATTTTTGGTAAGCGATCAACCAGACCTTACAGCTCCGTTGAATGGATATTTCTTGCGTTTTGGAGAGGCAGGCAGCGACGATGCCATTGAACTGTATAAGCGGCAAGGCACACAAGATACCAGAATACTTAGAGGTGTTGACGGACTGATAGCCAGCTCTTTTCAGTTGTTTGTCAAGGTGCTTCGCACTGAAGAAGGAGAGTGGACCCTGTTGGTGGATCCAACCGGAAACGGGATGTATGCTCCTCAGGCTATAGGTACCGATAACAGCTTTACACCTGGAGGTTATTTTGGCTTTTACAGTAAATTTACAGCAAGCAACCGAACAAAAATGTATTACGATGATATCAGTATTGATACTGAGACAGTTGATGCTGAACCTCCTCAGCTAATTTATGCGCTGGCAACTGACCCATTTACTGTTGAAGTGGGTTTTGATGAAACTATACTCCCTTCAAGCCTTTTAAACGTACAAAACTATGTGATAGATCAAGGCATTGGTAATCCTGTTCATGTGCTCGAGGGTACTGTTCCGGCGCAGGCCGTACTGCAATTGGGCAGCCCGTTGGATAACGGTTCTCTTTATACACTGACTATACGCAATATTGAAGACCTGGCTGGAAATAGTATGAATGATACAGTGGTTATAATAAGCTATTACGAAGCGCAGGCGTATGATGTGATTATCAATGAGATCATGGCTGATCCTAATCCTCCGGTCGGATTACCCGAATGGGAATATGTGGAATTATATAATAACACTATGATTCCTATCAACTTAGATGGATGGAAATTAGTGATAGGTTCTGCTGAAAAACAGATAGGTACTGTAACTATACAACCAAATGGATTTATGTTGCTTGCACATGAAAATGCATTGGCAGAGCTTGGTGTCTATGGCGATTTTTTTGGGTTCAGCAGTTTTCAGTTGGCCAACAGTGGTGCTTCCCTTAGCCTGATAGCCAAGCAGGGTCAGATGGTTTCTGCGGTGAGTTATACAGATAAGTGGTATGGTGATAATGAAAAAAAGGACGGAGGATGGTCGTTAGAGCAAAAAGATCCGACTAATCCATGTGGCGGTCGGAATAATTGGACAGCCTCCACCCATCCCGATGGGGGAACACCTGGAAGTCAAAACTCGGTTTATGCTATTTCAGAAGCAGGGCCACGACCGGAGAGACAAAAATTAATCGGAAATGATATTTTACAAATTTGGTTCGATCAGCAGATGGATGCCGTAAGTATGGCGAATGTGTCGCATTATCAATTAGTTCCTGATGAAAGAAATCCGATAATGGCTACACTTAATCCGGCCGCGCCCGAGTTTGTTGAACTACAGTTTGATCCGCCTTTTCAAACCGGTCATATCTATCAATTGCATATTTCAACTGCTATACTTAACTGTGTTGGGCGCCCTGTAGAACCCGAAATATACATAGAATTTGGCTTACCGGATATACCTGAAGCCGGAGATGTGATCATCAATGAGGTGTTGTTTAACCCATATGCGGGTGGAAATGATTTTGTAGAATTATATAACCGGAGTGATAAAATCATTAATCTGGAAGATTTACGTTTAGGTGCCATACGACAAACCATACCTAACCCACCCGATACTACTCTGCGCGAAATAAGCTTGTCAACCTGGCTGCTGATGCCCGGTTCTTATGTGCTTCTGACTGTAGAGACGAACAGCATCACCCGGTTTTATTTCACACCCTCAACACAAAACTTTGTTGAGATGAATTCATTTCCTACTTATCCGAATGAGTCGGGAACTGTGTTACTTACACATAGAAATCGTACGCTTATAGATATGTTCACATATCATGAAAAGATGCATTACCCTTTACTGAACTATGTCAAAGGTGTTTCATTGGAACGCATATCGCCACTGCGTCCAACTGATGACCCTACAAACTGGCATTCGGCTGCTGAATCAGTCGGATTTGCAACACCGGGATATCAAAACTCTATATTTGTTTCTGATGAACCGGCTACAACTATGCTGGAAGTATCCCCCGAAATTTTTTCACCCGATGGAGATGGATTTGATGATGTAACGAATATACGATACCTGTTTGATCAAGCAGGATATACCATGAATATTTTCATTCATAATGCAGCCGGACAAAAAGTGAGGCATCTTGTGAAAAGCATGTTAGTAGCACAGCAGGGAGTTGTTAGCTGGGACGGGTTGGACGACCATCAACGCCGACTACCGATTGGAATTTATGTGGTGGTAGCTGAAATATTTCGTTTGGATGGAACCGTGAAAAAACTGAAAAAAGCTGTGGTAATTACCTCGCGATAAATCAAAACAATCTCGGCAGCTTTCGAAACTTGTCAGAAATTGCTTTTTTCTTAAAAAACTGTTAAAGATTCTGATTGGTATAGAAATATACTATTTTTGTCCCGACAACCATAAAAAATTAATTATATGAATGTATTTGTAAAAACAACTTTTCTTATCGTACTGCTTGGTATTACTCACAGTTCATGTGATAAAATAAAAAGTTTGGCCGATGTGAAGTTTGAGAGTGAATTTGCAACTAACCTGAATATTAACATCGAACCGGGAATCCAGAAAGCCAGCATAAACGGTGTTTTTTATGCCGAAGCAACTATTGATCCAAACGCAGATGACGAGTTCGCAAAATATGCTGAAAAGATCAAAGAGATTAATATCAAAAGTGCACGTATTGAAATAGTGTCTATAGATCCTTCTCCTATACAGCTTATTACTGGTGAGTTACGGTTTACAACTGAAAGTGTGAGCGATGCAGTTTGGTCGTATGACGATGTTTCATTAGAAGCAGGTGCCAGCTTAGAGATGGACGAAAGCCAATGGAGCAAGGTAAATGCAATCCTGGATAAAAAATCTGTATTTACTGTTATTTTATCCGGGCAAACCGATGTAGAAGCAGGAAGTTTTGTAGCAAAGGTAATGGTGAAAAGCGAAATTGTTGCCAATCCTTTATAGGGCATGATACCTAATAAAAAAATCCGGATGTCATAGACACCCGGATTTTTTCAATTGTATGCAACACCTATGTTTATTTAGATGCATCAGTAGGGTTAGCTGAATTAAAAGCCATTACTTCCTTGGCTAAAATTTCAATATTCGTACGTTTGGTGCCGTTTTTATCTTCCCAACTATTAGTAGTCAGTCTTCCGTTCACCATTAATTGTTGGCCTTTTTTGACGCTTTTTTCAATTCGCTCGGCCAATTTGCCAAAGGCAACAATTTTATGCCAGTGCGTCTCTTCCACACGTGCGCCTTTGTCATTATAGTAGAACTCGTTGGTAGCTAAGGTAAAACGCGCATATTTGCGGTCTTTGGCAAAGCTTTTTACTTCAGGATCAATGCCTGCACGTCCGATCAATTGTACGGAATTTCTCATTGTTGTCATGATTACAAGTGTTAAGTGAATAAATAAATTGAACGATTGACATGGCAAAATTACAACTGGCTTTACCGATTAGTCGTATCACGAATACCTATATACGTAAATACTCGGTAATATCCGGTTGTAAACGAATAGAAAGCTGTAGGATAGATATATAAGAATTTATTAAAATAACGAACGAATAAAGAAAAATCGCTAATTCATCGAACAAAAAATATATGATAGGATGGTTACCGACTATTTCTGTACTATCTTTTAAAAGAAAATGATAACATTCTACTGGTTGGTAGTATTTTATACCTTTGTCCTTTAAAAAAATACAAGCCAGTTGATTCACAAATTCTAGTCTAGTATGAAAAAACTATTTTACCTTGTTTATACACTGTTCTTGCTTACTATTTCTTTTTATTCTGTAGCGCAGGATCAATTTGTTGTACGTAAGGGAGAGCGTCCGCCCATTGATTTGAATACTCTTCCAGATGATGCATATTATCCGAACCGTGTGTTGATAAAACTTAAAGCTGAGACTGAAGCAGCTATTACAGCACAACCTCACATGAGTATCTCGGATGGTGAAATAATTTTTGGCCTGCCTGCTTTAGACAAGCTTCACCATCAGATAAATGTAACTACTACCCAACAGTTTTTTTATTCGGCCGCATTGGGTCGTAGCTTTACTGACCGACATAAAGCCTGGGGGTTTCACCTTTGGTATGAGATATCGTTTGATAGTCGTATCTCGGTAAAAGAAGTTGTGGCAAAGTACGAACAAATATCTGAAATAGAAGTGGTTGAACCGGTTTATAAGAAACGACTTATTGCCCCGGTTGGAGAAGAGGTGCTTCTAACAGCAGAAGCTAATCCGAGTGGAACCGACTGGTTTCCCAATGATCCCTTTTTTGATCAGCAATGGCATTATCATAATACCGGACAACAAGGCGGGACAGCTGGCAGAGATATTGACCTGCCCGAAGCATGGGAACTAGAAACAGGGAATAGCGATGTGATAGTAGCAATAATTGATGGCGGTATTCAGATTAATCACCCCGATTTGGCCGGTAATATATGGGATGGGATAGGATATAATTTTGTAAATAATAGCAATGTTATATTAGCTGATAATCATGGTACTCATGTGGCGGGAACAGTAGCTGCGGTTAATAATAATATGATTGGTGTGGCAGGTATAGCCGGAGGCTCAGCAAACAATAATGGAGTTAGTTTAATGAGCTGCCAGGTTTTTACAGATGATGAGCAGGGAGGCTTCCATTTAGCACCTATTTGGGCTGCCGACAATGGAGCTTCTATCTCACAAAACAGCTGGGGATACTTATATGTAGGAGTATATAATCAAGTTGATCTGGAAGCTATTGACTATTTTAACACCAATGGAGGTGGCGACGCCTTAGATGGTGGAATAACCATTTTTGCAGCTGGAAACGACTATTCCTCCGGTCAGTGGTATCCCGGATGCTATTCAGGTGCATTTGCCATAGCAGCTACCAATAATCAGGATAAAAAAGCATGGTACTCGAACTATGACACCTGGGTAGACATCTCAGCTCCTGGTGGAGAAACTAATACAGTTGCTGCAAGAGGTGTGCTGAGCACCTTAAGAAATTCAACCTATGGTTTTTATCAGGGAACATCAATGGCCTGTCCACATGCATCTGGCGTAGCCGCTTTGATGATATCCATGGCTTACGGCTTATTATCCAATGAAGATGTAGCTGAAATACTTCGCACAACTACCGACGATCATTATGATGTGAACCCTAACTATATAGGGAAATTAGGTACGGGACGGTTAAATGCTCTCAACGCATTGTTAGAAACCCAAAACTACCTGACTGACGTAACTAATCCACGATCTTTCAAAGCCACAGGCATAAGCACAAATACCATTGAGTTAGAGTGGAATTTGAACCCCGACAACAACAATGTACTCATCCTTTGGTCAGCAGACGGCACTTTTGGTGAGTTGCAAGATGGCACTACCTATAATGTGGGTCAGGCAATCAACGGTGGAGGTATAGTCCTTTATAAAGGTAATAACACTGAGTATACACATAACGGCTTAGAAGCCAATACAAAGTACTTTTATAAGGCATTCTCCTTTAATGCAGAAAACACTTATTCCAGCGGGAAGATAACCTATGCATGGACTCAATGTGACATACTTACCGAGTTGCCTTATTTTCAGGACTTCAACGAAAGTGCAAGTCTCCCTAACTGCTGGGACGTACAGGATAATCAAGGGAATGGTCAAGTGTGGGCATTTGGGACTATCAGTGGAGGTTTGACCGGAACTACAGGAAATTATGCATATCTTGACAGCGATGGCTTTGGCAGTGGTAACACCCAGAATGCCGACCTGATATCACCACCGTTCGACTTTAGTAACTATATAGATATAGGCATAGAATTCAAACATTATTTCAGATCCTATTCAACCAGTAAAGCCAGCTTCCATTATTCCATAGATGGAGGTGGTTCATGGACACAAGTAGCAATCTGGACAGCCAACAACACCTCTAATCCGGCTACATTCAGTATCACTATTGAAGAACTTTCCGGCCAGAGTAATGTGCTATTCAAATGGAATTATACAGGAACGTGGGGCTATTATTGGTGTGTGGATAATGTGTTGATCATAGGCGATAATATTGCCCCAGGTATGCCAACTGTAGCAACCAATCCTGATCCAGCAAATGATGCATTAAATATAGCTGTTGATGGTACATTGAACTGGAATTGGGGAAATAATACTGACAAATACGATCTTTGGTTTGGAGCTAAAGGCAATATGCAATTAGTAGTATCGCAGGCTGCTGCCGGTGATATTGGTACTAATGGAAGCTTCACCTATAATAACTTGCTTTTTAATTCAAGCTATCAATGGAAGGTAGTGTCGTACAACACTCAGATAGGGATGCAGGTGGAAGGTCCGGTTTGGGAGTTTAAAACAGAGTTTGGAATTGTTGACTTGCCTTTTACAGAAGATTTTGAGGCAGTATTCCCTCCATTAGGATGGACTATATATGATGTGGATGGCGCACCTGAAGTACGTACATGGGTAGCTTCAACAGCACAAAATCATACTCCTGGAGGTAACAGATCGGCATTTCATGATTATGGTCCCAGCTCACAAACCGAAGACGGATGGCTTGTAACACCTAAGTTAGCACTGCCCGCCAATTCAGAAATCGAATTAAACTTCTGGAATTACAACACATTCCCAGGCTGGTATTATAAAAACAGCGTACTGATAAGCACAGGTGACGGCACACCACAAACAGGTAATTTTGTCGAGCTATGGTCACCGGCTTCTGTCACAGCATCATGGGTTCAAACAAGTATTGATCTTTCGGCTTATGCAGGACAAGATGCTTATATTGCATTTCGGTATCAGGGAAGCAACGCACACGCATGGTATGTAGATGATGTGTCTGTTACTGCCGAACAGTTTATACCTGCGTTGACTGTAACACCTCCAAATCAAAATGTTACTGCTCCAGCCGGCTTGACTTCCTTCACTGTAACCTCAAATACAGCCTGGGATGTAGGTAGTGATCAGGGATGGTGCACTGCTACTCCCTCTGGAGACGGGAACGGAACAATTACTGTAAATTTTACTGAAAACACCTCTATTAATATACGTATTGCTACCCTTACAGTTACAGCAGCAGGGGTTGATCCGGTCTTGGTTACCGTAACACAAGCTGGCCGTGTCCCTGAACCGATAGCCGATGTTATCCTTAGGCCGCAGCAAATGGATATATCGGATGCCTCATCCCGAAGTGCGGTGTTGGTCAAGATTTCCGATTATCCTACTGATGATGTCAGATACCGGCTGTATAACGGTGCAAATCAATACAATTGTTGGGATGGGACGCAGTACGTACTCAGCAACTCCTATGCACTAAGTCCTTTAGTACCCGGTGATCCGACCAATGAAATTATATGGTGGATTATGTTTGAAAGAGGTAATAACGCTTCTGTTTCAGCTAATTATAGAGATAGACTTGGACCGACCTATGCAGTTAATCACTTGACGATTAGTCTGCCAGATACTGATCCAATAGTAAATTCTTTTACGATTTCTGAAACTTTGCCGCTGAATGAGGTTTATCCACTGAATGAGAGCTATGTAGTATTAGGATTCGACAGCCAGATTGGAGGCAACCTGATCAGTGCTACCGCATCAGACCTTGCCACCGGTGAGTTTGAGCTTATAGTCTCTACAGCTACTGTGATCCGTCGGTTGGAAGTACGTAACCAGCTTAATGTGTTGATAGAAGAAGTTACAGGCGTGTGGGAAGCCCAGAACGACCCGCAGGTGTTCGACTTTAGCGGAGGAGGTACTTATTGTGCAGTAAACCTTCCGTCAGGTGTTCAGGCGTTGCTTAGTGGCTCAGAAGTAGGAGTAGATTATCAGTTGTTAAAAGACGGAAATCCGTTTGGAGAGATAGAACCAGGTACTGGTAATCCCATAGTGTGGTATGATTTAGAAGCCGGGAGCTATACAGTAGAAGCTGATAATGGTGCGATAACAATCTTTATGAACGGCACTGTTTCAGTAACGGCAGATGAAGCTTTACCAGTATCTGTAACAATAGTTGCCGATCAAATGAGCGTATGTCAGGGTCAGACAGTTACTTTTACGGCTGTTCCGGAAAATGAAGGTGATAATCCTACGTATCAATGGTTGGTAAATACTATTCCCGCTGGAAATAATCATGCGGTGTTTAGTTATATCCCTGAAGCGGGCGATCAGGTACAGCTCATCATGACTTCTTCATTGAACTGCGTCAGCAACAGTCCGGCCTGGTCAAATAGTATCGCAGCTGAAGTGTTGCCTATGGTAAATGCTTCGGTAAGCTTCACTGCTGATCAAAATAATGTGTGTCAGGGAACGGAAGTTGAGTTCGTTGCTGTAGCAATACATGGAGGGCAGGAACCAGTGTATCAGTGGTATGTGAATGGAACTCAGAGCGGACAAAATAGTGCCATATTTAGCTATATCCCTTCAAATGGTGATTTAGTGGAGTTGTCAATGACCTCATCAGAAACTTGTGTAGCTGTCAATCCTGTTACAGCCGATCCTATCACCATGAATGTAACTCCATTGGCTGTGGTATCGGTGAGTGTAAACGCAGATGCTAATCCGGTTTGCAGTGGATCAGGCGTAACTTTAACCGCATTGCCAACTCATCCGGGCAGTATGCCTGTATATCAATGGTTTGTCAATGATCTGCCTGTAGGTGCAAATAGTGCTACTTATACCTATATTCCGCTTGACAATGATAAAGTACAAGTTGAGTTGACTTCCAACCAGGCCTGTGCTACTGATAACCCTGCTTATTCGGAGCCGATCATTATACAGCTTACGGAAGCGATAAATGCTTCGGTGAGTATCGTTGCTGATATTCCAACACCTTGTCAAGGACAAACAGTTACTTTTACCGCACTGCCCGAGAATGGTGGAGCCGATCCGTCTTTTCAATGGTTTGTGAACAATAACCCTGCAGGGATCAATAGCCCTGTTTTCAGCTATGATCCACTTGATGGTGATCTGATCGGTTTAAGCATGACATCTTCCTTAGGATGTGTAACAGTAAACCCGGTTTACGATGAGTTACCACCACTGATTGTAACACCAGTCATAGTCGAACTCATGGCTTCTCCAGCTTCAGCAGGAATGGTCAGTATGAGTGGGGAAGCCCATATCGGGCAAACAGTACAGCTGACGGCAACCGCTTTGGATGGTTGGGAGTTTATTAACTGGACTGATACAGATAATCAGGTGGTTTCAGAAACGGCTGTGTTTGATCTGATTCTTACAGCATGCAGCCAAAGCTATATAGCCCATTTCGGATCACAGACCAATATTTCAGGTAAATTGGTGTTTTTTAACGATAGCGAAACGGAGGTGGTATCGCCTTATTCCAACGGCTCTTTCATGGTACAACTATTTGATGAGGACATACCCCTGAGCCCACCTCAGCAAGTAAAACAGGATGAGCCTTTTGTTTTTCACGGTCTGGAAGAACAAAAACAATATAGCCTGCGGTTCTGGGATCAGTCGAATAATAATTTATTGCATTCTACATGGGGTTGGAACAACTGGGGTTCTGTAACGGCGATAGATGCTTTGCTCATAAGCCATATGACTACAGGAAATCCTATCATATTAAATTTCCCTTGGATAACGACTACAACGGTTGATAAGCTTTCTCCTTTTGCATTTCAATTAGCTGATGTCAACTCCAGTCATTCATTGAGCTCGGTGGATATGCTTCTGGTCATGTTCAGATCGGTCGGACGCCCGGATGTAGCACCTTTCCCCGGTGGAAAACCAAACTTCCTGCCCTTTGTACATCCTGTAGCCAATCTGAATAATTTGACCTATCCCGAAAATCCAACTATTGATTTTCAGCAATTTGGTACGTATGCATCCACCTCAGCCGCTAACTCGGTCTATCATATGGCTGAATTACCTTCACTGAATCAGGGGACAAACTATTTCAAGCTGTATCTGGTTCCTGTAGGCGATCTGAATGCAAGCTTTATGGCTCAAAGCGGAAATAAAAGTCAGACGATGCTTTTGGCCGATCAACAGTTGAGCCTGACAGATGCGTATCCGAAGACTATTCCTGTTATCATCAATTCGTATGCAGAAGTAGGAGCCTTTAATCTGAATCTCAAATACGATCCCACTCAGTTACATATCAAACAATTGCACGATTATGAGGTATATTATGACCAGCCAGAACTTGGACTGCTTTCAGTAGCCTTTTTAAACGAACAAGGTAAAACGTTCTGGCCTGGAGATACATTGATGCTGATTGATGTAGAAGTAAATAAGGCTCTTGATCTAAGTGAGTTGCCATTTAGTCTGACAGGTGAAAATATATGGGCCGATGTGAATGTGCAGGAAATTGATGAAATAGTTTTGACTATACCAGTATTGAAATCGGAATCTGTCCTGATAGCTAACGCAAAGGAACCCCAATTGATGATATATCCAAATCCTTTTGTACAACAAACTATAATGCGTGTTACTGTACCTGAGACCGCTACTATTCAACTGAGGATTTACAATAATCTGGGGAAAATGGTTGCAGTTAAACAATGGGAACAATCAGGCAGTAAAAATATTGAGATACACGGTGATATCCTGCCCGGAAGTGGTGTGTATTCATTTGAAGCGATCATCACTTCCGCAGAAAAAACCTGGTTAAAGACTAATAAGATAATTTATTTGGGTCACTGATCAGCTGATTGAATGGATACCATATTTGCACTTGTGTTGGGCTGACGCTTTCCGGCTATTTTGTGTACTATCATAGCAATAGCCCCATCGCCGGTTACATTGCATGCCGTACCAAAACTGTCAACTGCAATATACAAGGTGATCATCAATCCTATCATTTGCTCGGTAAAACCCAACGAACTTTGAATGATACCTATTGCAGCCATGATGGCACCGCCTGGTACACCAGGTGCGGCTATCATCATAATGCCTAACAGAAATATAAAACCTGAGAAAGTAACGAAATCAATAGTAATACCAGAAAAATATAGGATTGCCAGAGCAAAACCGGCTATCTTCATAGTACTACCAGCCAAATGGATAGTAGCACATAAAGGGATGGTGAAGGAGGCAATATTCGGATCTACTTTATTCTTGATGCTGCAATCCAAAGTTACAGGTATGGTAGCTGCTGAAGAGGCCGTGCCTAATGCTGTCGCATAAGCCGGAAGCATGTTTCGCAAAGCTCTGAAAGGGTTATGACCCGTTATGAAACCTGCTATGACAAACTGGATCAAAAGTAATACTATATGAAGAATAAAAATGATCAGTATGACTTTTGCAAAAAGCAGGATGACCGAATAAACCTGACCGGAAATAGACATAGCCAGAAACATCCCGAAGATATATATTGGAAGTAAGGGGATGATCACCGCACGGATGATCAGAGTGATCACTTCTCTGAAATCTAAAAATACCTTTTGGAGCGTATCTCCTTTCAACATGGTAATACCTATTCCAATGCAAAACGATAACACCAAAGCCGACATCACATCCATGACAGGAGGTATTGTCAGGCTAAAAAAAGGAGCTATGATCACTTCATCAGCAGTTGCAACCCATTGATTCATTGTAGCTGTTGAAAGCAAATGTGGATTTAGCAGTTGACAAGAGGCATAGGTGAAAAAACCCGAGAAAAGAGTTGATAAATATGCAATTGCTGCTGTCAAAACCAACAGCCTGCCGGCTCCTTTTCCTAACTCACCAATAGCAGGGGTGATCAGACCAGCAATGATCAAAGGAATAATAAATGATAAAAAATTGCCAAATAACCCATTGAAGGTAGTAAAAATGCGAGCAAACCAAACAGGAACGAATTGTCCGAACAATATCCCTGAAATAATGGCAATAACAACTTTAACTAAGAGCGGTATTTTAGAATATTTCATAGAGCATGAGTGAAAAGTACTGTAAAAACATGCTTTTAAAATGCAAGACCTGATATAGATTTAATGTATTTTTTATTTCTCATCACTGTATGGGCTACTTGTTCCTTTCTAGTCAATTAGAGTTCTCCGAGATCAGTATTTTTATCTGCCGTTGTTGTTGGTCGCTTGTCAGCACCAAAAAATAAGCTCCTGAAGCAATCTGATGTTCTGTATTATCAAACACATAAGTATGCTTTCCGGTTCCGGCTTGTTGATTGTTTATCAACACCTTCAGCTCGCGCCCTAACGCATCATGCAAGCTTAGCCTGACTGCTGAAGGTCGAAATAGCTTATAAGTGATCAGTGTATATTGAATAAACGGATTTGGAAAGTTTTGCTCTAAAGCCAAAATATGTTCCTCCTTCTCGGGCAAAGTCACCGACATATCTATAATAGCCGTATAAAGGCTTAGTTTTCCGTTGCTTTCCCTGCGTGTCCATATAGGACGTACTATATTATTGACTACCGAAATATTATTATAATCGCCGAAGAACTGTCCGTTAGCAGGTAAAAACGGGCTTTCGCTGATTCTGATATTTTCAAAAGTGTTTCCGGCGTCGCGTGAAATGGCCATAAACACATCTGTGTTATTGTCGCTATGATTTCGTCTATCGTAAAACACAAAATACAATGTGCCGTTCGCTTGATCAACCTCCATCCACGTAAAAAACTGATGCTTTCCAGCCGGGTCATCATTCACCCGTATCGGTTCTGACCAGGTAAATCCACCATCGGTCGATTTCACTACCCATACATCTGTATCATGTGTGCCATTGCTTTGGTCGGCATAATTGATATAAATGGTCCCATGATTAGGTCCTCCACTCAAATCGCAACGTGTTATGGGCATACCATTGGCCCTGTATATGCCGGGTATTGCAAGGTCCCATCCGCCCAACTGTTCAGTTACGAAAATATTATGGCCTAACCAGCTTTCACCTCCGTCTATCGAACGGTTAAACACTATTCCTTCAGGCCCTGACCATGCAATATATACTTCCCCATTTGGCCCTACAGCCGGCACAGCTCCTTCTACTGTGTTACCACTGTCAATACAGTCGCCTGCTACCTCATTGATGCGTATTGCTTCACTCCAGCTCTCCCCTCCATCGGTTGACTTGCTGAAAAGAATGTTGCTCTCGCATTGAGGATCGGATGAGCCGTATTCATCAAACTGTGTCCAACTGACATAAATGGTGTTGGTGCGTGGATCAACGACAGCCCATGGCTTATCCTGAGCCTTAGAGCCATTTAATCCCATATATGTTCCAGCCGACCAGCTGAGGGTTTCTTTGTCAAACTTCTGACATACAATTCGGTCTATCCACGATCCGTTGATAGGATTGGAGAGATGGAAAAAATAAAAATCACCTATGGTATCGGCAATGATCACCGGATCACCCCATACCCCATATTCGGGCGATTCCAACACGCCTCCTGTCCAACTATAGCCACCATCAACCGAATAATACCAATAATTCAAATTGGAGCCTGCCATCATTTCAAGTGGGTTTTTATGATTGATTGCAATGCTAGGCTCATTAGGTCCGTTGAAATTTCCAATTTTAATATTTGGATAAGGCGATTGTGCATGCAGTACGATTCCGTGTACAATCATACATATTATGATCAGTTTTTTCATGGCTGAGATTTTAAGGGGATTTGTGTGTCTAACTGTTTCTCAGATATATTCACTATACTTGCTACTACCGAATCGCCTGTAATATTTACTACCGTTCGAAGCATATCCAAAGGCCTGTCAACAGCAAATATCAATGCAATTCCTTCTGTAGGAATACCTACGGAAGATAATACTATTACCAGCATGATCATTCCTGCACCCGGCACGGCAGCCGAGCCAATAGAGGCTAGAGTGGCAGTGAGAATAATAGTCAACTGTTGGACAAAACTTAGGTCCATCTGGTATATCTGGGCCAGGAAAATAGCTGCTACAGCTTGATATAAACTGGTTCCATCCATATTAATAGTGGCTCCTAAAGGTAGTACGAAGCTGGTCACCTCTTTTTTCAATCCCAGGTTTTCTTCGCAGCACTGCATGGTCATTGGTAAGGTAGCAGCGCTGGAGCTGGTTGAAAAAGCAAGTAGCTGAGCTGGTGACATTGCTTTGAAAAACTGCCGGGGCGACACATTGGTAAACATACTTAAAGCAACGGGATATACAATAAATATCAAAAAGACTAAACCGAGTATCACCGTTAAGGTATACATCCCTAATGAACCGAACAAGGCATAAGTGTCTGAAGAATTCTGGCCGGCAAGATCGGTGGTAATGCTGGCAATGAGTGCAAAAACACCTATTGGAGCTGCATACATGATCAGATGGATCATACGCATGACTACCTCATTTAATGATTCAAACAACAAACGAAGCTGCCGTGTTTTTTCCTGATTGGTCAATACGATGGAAACACCAAAGAGCAATGAAAAAAAGATGATCTGAAGCATACGACTGTTGTCGGTCAACGCATCAAAAATATTATCAGGTATAAGGTTCACTATAAATTGTAAGGGACCAGACACAGAATCAGGATTACCAGCCGCTTGGCTAAGACTGTCGGATGAATACTCAAGCTGTATATCAGAAGTGAAAAAATTACCCGGGCGGATCAGATTGGCAGCTATCAATCCTATGCTCACTGCTAAAATAGTAGTCACAAGATACAGCCCCATCGTCTTAAATCCTATGCGTGAAAGTCGTGACACATCATCTAAACCGGAGATACCGTTGATCAAAGAAACAATGATCAACGGTATCGCAATCAATTTCAACAGATTGATAAAAATAGTCCCCCAAGGTTTGATCCAGTTATTGGTAAACTGATGCCAACCAAGGTGAACGGCTATGATACCAAATAAAATACCAGCAGCCATTCCAATCAGAATAAGAAGATAAAGCGGGATTGATCTTTTCATCTAGTACAAGTAGAATAAAGGTTCATATTGAATCTTCAAATGTATAACATTTCAAAAAACTTACTAGCCTAATTTTTCAGCTCTACCAAGAAAACTGAATACATTCCGCAAGTTCAATTAGTAAATGCGACAAAAAAGTAAAATAGTCGTGAATTTGTTAGGTGAAGAAAGTTATTCTGAAAAATATCTGGCTTATCAGTAAGTAAGTTAATTTTGAAAATTGTTTTAGCCGATCTGTTTTTTTATGATTTTTATATTAGTGGTTGGACTGTTTTTTTGTGGACTTCTGCTTGCCGGAGCATTATTTTCATGGCTATTGCTGATCACCAATCGGTTTCAGCAGGCGTATTTCCCATTAATAGTCAGTCCAAAGAATGCGTATAAGGCTTTTTTTATTCAATCTGTGTTATTTGTGCTGTCGGCCGGGATAGGATTTCTCCGCCTCCAACAAATAAAAGTTGGACATACCGATAATGTGATCGAAAACCTGATCTATGGATTATCAAGCTTGCTGTTGTTTCGACTGCTTGGTGATTTTAAGTCGTTCGGTATTTTTGCTAAAGACCTCCCTGAGCCGTATGCAGCCATTGAAAGAAGAGTTTATCTGCCTTATTTCACTATCCTTCTTTTGCTCAGCATTGCATTGGTTGTTTGATAAACAGCCTTTTTATGTAATTGATCTTCATCCATAAAAGTCAGCCAAAAAGAGTGGATACATAGTAAACCTTCAAATTCCTGAAATACTTATACAGATTGATGATTTGCACGAGCATATCAGATCACGGACAGAGATTAATTTGAAACATTTAGTCGAATCCACAGCTTGTAGCAATAAAATTGATTACTTTGCAGTTGTTTTTAAAAACATCCTGGTTGAGACTATCTGTTCAAGATCAACAGATACACTCATCTATTGAACCTTTTAAAAATAATATCTGTTTAATATGTAGCTGATGCGATCGTATCAGGCGGATCAAGAAATTTAAAACTTATTTATGCAATCTTATACATCCAGTTATGAAAGAATTAAGTAAACATTCGATTAAAGAAATGACGATAGATGGTGATTCATATCGTTTTCACTCGCTTCGTCATCTGAAAGATGAAAATATTGAACATCTGCCTTTTAGCATTCGGATTTTGTTGGAGAATGTGCTCAGAAACTATGATGGGTTCAGTATTACTGATGAACATATAGAGACTTTGCTGAAATGGACGCCCGAAGCTATTGACAAGGACATACCCTATATGCCTGCACGTATTCTGATGCAGGATTTTACAGGAGTTCCGGCGGTGGTTGACATTGCTTCATTGCGTGCCGAATTTGTCAGACATGGTAAGGACGGTCAGAAAATTAATCCTGCTATACCTGTCGATTTAGTGATTGACCATTCCGTGCAGGTTGATTATTATGGAACCGATTATTCTTATGGCAAAAACGTAGCTCTTGAGTTTGAGCGCAATAAGGAGCGATACGAGCTTCTGAAGTGGGCACAGCAGGGGTTGAATAATTTTACTGTAGTACCTCCGGGTATGGGTATCTGCCATCAGGTCAATCTGGAATACTTAGCCAAAGGTGTTATGGCACGCAATGGATGGCTCTTTCCCGACACCCTTGTTGGAACGGATTCGCATACCCCTATGGTGAATGGAATTGGTGTAGTGGGTTGGGGAGTTGGTGGAATAGAGGCCGAAGCAGCTATGTTGGGACAGCCTATATTCATAACCTGTCCACAGGTGGTAGGCCTGAAACTGACCGGAAAAATCCCAAATGAATGTACCGCCACCGATCTGGTGCTGTCAATCACCAAACTGTTGCGAGACACAGGAGTAGTAGGGAAATTTGTTGAAGTGTTTGGCGATGGATTAGACCATCTGACCGTTACCGACAGAGCTACTATTTCGAATATGTCACCCGAATTTGGATGTACAGTAACGTATTTTCCAACCGATGCGCAAACTTTAGAGTATATGCATACTACTAATCGATCGGCACAACAGATCAGATTAGTTGAACAATATTGCAAAGAAAATCTGCTCTGGCGAACAGGCGACGAAAAAATCGCTTATTCAAGCATAGTGGAATTAGACTTGTCAACCCTTGAACCAACCGTATCAGGGCCAAAACGCCCGCAGGATAAAATATTTGTCAAGGAATTAGGTACTAAATTTACCGAGATACTTAAAACTGAATATAGGCGTGATTATCAACCTAAAGAACAGCGCAATGAATTTGCGTGGCTGATAGAAGGTGGCTCAGGCACCGAGTTCACCTTCGGACAAGTACCAATGAGTGGTGAAACACATTCGGAAGTGATTGCCAACAACACCTTACACTCGGTACGTATCGTTCAGTCTAACAACGAATTTGTGCTAAGCGATGGAAGCATAGTAATTGCTGCTATAACAAGTTGTACCAACACTTCTAATCCCGCTGTCATGGTTGGTGCGGGCTTATTGGCCAGAAATGCCGTAGAGAGAGGATTACGCCCTAAATCATGGGTGAAAACCTCTTTAGCACCAGGATCTAAAGTAGTAACCAAGTATTTAGAGCGATCAGGACTTAATACCTATCTTGAAGCTTTGCGCTTTCATACGGTAGGTTATGGATGTACTTCATGTATTGGTAACTCAGGTCCACTTCCCCCGGCTATTGCAACAGCAGTAGATAAAGGCGAATTAGTTGTAGCTTCGGTACTTTCGGGCAACAGAAATTTCGAGGCCAGAGTGCATCCACAGGTGAAAATGAATTTCCTGATGTCGCCTATGCTAGTAGTAGCTTATGCGTTAACCGGCAGGGTGGATATTGACCTTATTAATGATCCGATTGACTATGATCCTAACGGAATCCCGGTTTATCTGAAAGATATATGGCCTTCAAGAGACGAGATTCAGCAAACTATCAACGACTGTATGAAACAGGGTGACTTTGAAGAAGTGTATGATGTCATATTTGATGGATCAACCGATTGGCAAAGTTTAGATGTTAAATTAGATCAGAAGTATGAATGGAACCTCTCATCCACTTATATCAAAGAAGCTCCATTTTTTGAAAACCTAAGACCTGAGCCTGATCCTGTAGCCGATATCAAGGAAGCAAGGGTGTTGCTCTATCTGGGCGATTCGGTAACCACCGACCATATCTCGCCGGCCGGCTCGTTCAGAGAAGACTCAGCCGCAGGTCAGTATCTGATTTCTCACGGTATCACAAAAGAAAATTTTAACTCATTTGGCTCCCGCAGAGGTAATCACGAAGTGATGATGCGCGGCACATTTGCTAACGTACGTATCAAAAATAAAATTGCTGACCGCGAAGGAGGATACAGCAAACACCTGCCGACAGGGGAAGTGAACAGCGTGTTCGATGTGGCTATGAAATATAAAACAGACCAGACACCGTTGATCATCCTGGCCGGAAAAGAATATGGTTCGGGTTCATCACGCGACTGGGCTGCTAAAGGAACTTTCCTGTTAGGTGTGAAAGCTGTTATAGCTGAAAGCTTTGAGCGAATTCACCGAAGCAATTTAGTTGGAATGGGTGTGGCACCTTTGGTTTTTGCCAACGGAAATACAGCCGAATCCCTTGGATTGGACGGCACCGAAAGCTTTACCATAAGCGGATTGGAAAATGGACTTCATCCACATAAATTCCTTGACGTTAAAGCTGTACATCCATCAGGAAAAGAAATAGATTTTCAGGTGGAAGCTCGGTTTGATTCCGAGATCGAAATAGAATACTATAAAAATCAAGGGATATTGCAATATGTCTTACGGCAATACCTGAAAAATCATTAACGATAAAAAAGGCTGCTTCAAAACCGGACAGCCTTTTTTTAATCTTTATCCTCTAAAAAGAAGATATCTTCTACCGCCTTGCCAAACACACGGGCTATCTTGATTGCCAACACAGTAGACGGCACATATTTACCGGCTTCCAACGTGTTGATAGTTTGACGGCTAACCGAAACTTTCTTAGCAAGCTCTTCCTGCGTCCATCCTTTGATGGCACGCTCTACCTTAAGAGTGTTTTTCATCTTTTAATGGTCTTGAAGAGCGGTATAGGACAAAGTGAAAACGGAAAATGAAGATAACCAATATCGTAAACATATTGTACAACATGACGTCAAGAAAAGCTAACCCATATACAAACAAAAACGCTAGTAACAATAAAGTATAGTTTACCAGAACAGCCCATAACAAAGACGACAATCTCAGACTGGCAATAAATTCATCTTCCTGTTTTTCCTTTGAGAAACCAACCAATAAAGCTCCGATCAGAAACAAAACTCCTACCAAAGTTTGAGTGATATTAGTTCTAATCCATCCAAAAGAAGGATTGGCACTAAGAATCTCTTTGTTAAAAAAAGCAAACACTTTTGCTTTTAACACAAAAGAATCGAACCCATTGATGATCAGGAAAATACCTGCCAATGTAGCCGGTATCAGCAGAATCCAACCGAATTTTTTAACGGAATGAGGTAATAATATAGCTTGCATGATCTTTAAGTTAAACGCACAAATGTAAGATAAACCTTACAATATGTCAAGTATATTTTACATGTTGAACTAAAAATAAACACCAGAACTTAAAAATTCTGGTGTTTTCAATTCAATAAGATTTGTGTTATCTCTTTCTGCTTTTTGATGGAGTAGCTTTTTCTTTTGTAGGATTTGCCGTTTTACTTACATGATTAGTTTTTGTGCTATTTCCGCTTGTATTGCTTCTTTCAGCGGGTTTGACCGATGTAGTCTCTTTGTTTGTGCCTTGTTTGGTGGTCACTGCTTTTTGTGTCCTGCTTTTTTGATCGGTACTTTTTCCGCTGATATTTGTCGTGCTTCTTGCTGGCTGCCGAGCGCTAGTAGCAGGCTTTGAATCTTGTTTTACGGTACTGGCAGCACGATTTACAGGTGTTTGTTGTTGTTTTGTTTGGGTAGCAGGTCTTGCGGTTCTCGTGCTTTGTGGAGCCCTTTGCTGTGCAGGTGCTTTTTTATTGACATCAGCTGTTTTGACCTGTTGAACCCTCTGCGAGTTTTGAGCAGGTGTCGATACACCTCGTTCGTTTCTTTTCAGTGTTGACTGTTGAGAATTGCTCTGATTGGCTGCCCTTGTAGCATACGCACGGGTAGGTAATGTAGTGCCCGACGACACGCGCTGGGTATAAATCCGTTCGCCTTCGCTTTTTTTCTCTGGCTTGCTATAGGTGTTTGCGTAATAGTTCCGGTTGATATTTACTTGTACTATAGGCGCATAGTGTCTTATTTCTGTATGATATACCTTTTGATAAGCTACATAGCGTTTATGATGCCATGGGCGATAATAACTCAAATAATGGTTTCGCCATCCGTAGTGATAGGCATGATAGGTATGCCAGTAATAGGGTGTCCATGGATGCCAATACACAGGATAATACCCCCAATACCAAGACGATCTCCATACTACATAACCAGGTCGATAAAGGAATACAACTACCGGCCAGCGGGCTACTTCGTAATAGGTGGTGTGTATAACCTTTGTCTGAGTAGTAACAGCTTGTGTACTGCTTGGTCTTCCGGCATAGCCTGGATTAGGGGTTTCGTCGTACGCAGGCTCTACTATATAGTTGGGGCCATATAATAACTCATCCCCAATCAATTGAACGATGACCGAGCCATTAGCCTGTTTTTCAACTGTAAATACAGCTACATCCTGATACTCGGTTTCACTAAGTGCTACTCGTAGAACTATAGTATGTATTTGCTCTGATGGATAATCAAACACCATAATATAATCAACCAAATTATCGCCATTAAGGTCCAGATTATTGATCATGGCTTCAGGATCGTTCAGGCCTCTTTCAAACGCTTCCAAAGTTTCGGATTCCCTAAACATATCCATCACAGCATATAGGTTGAGATTGTCGCCCGGCAGACCAGATTTCTCTATATAATCTTGTGCCTGAAGCCGGACCATGCTTCCAAGAAACAAAAGCAAAACGATAATAAACGGATACTTTTTCATGGCATTAGGTTTTAAATTGTGATTGATAATCGTGGTCGTTCCAAAACTATGCCAGAATTGAACAGCTCAATCCTTCTGGCTAAAAACCGTACTACTATACGCTTACAACAGCTGATAATTTTATAGTACTACAAAGGTCTGGCTTCCTATCGGTTTGTTGTTTCGAAATATTAAAAGATAATAAGTTCCTTGACCGTATGAAGCAGTATGCAGAGTATAGGATTTAGATGAGGCTATGTTTTGGGTGAAGATCATCTTTCCCTGGAGGTTATACACCCTGATCTGATCAAAAGTTTTCTCACAAATCAGAGTGGTTTTTTCAATAGTGGGGTTGGGTAGTATTTTGATAATTGTTTTCGGGATTTCTTGATATGGTTGTATGGCTGTGATCGGGTCATTGGATGCGACCCAGTTTTCGGGCAGGCTATTGTCTAAATTAAGGTCAATGAGGTGTAGGTGCGGGCCGTTACCATCTGCTTCGGGTGGCCAGGGCAACGAATCAGTATAATGCACTTCGTTGATATGGTTTCCCCATGCATCTTTCAGAAGAAGTTTAAATGATTTGTTGGAAAGCTTGCGTGAGTATTCAGCGAAAGGTTCAAATCCATAATATTGTTCAAAAACCCCGGCATTTGAAGCCAGATACAATTTTTGTCGAGGCAGTGCATAGCTATAGGCTTGAAACTGAAATACTATACCCGGTTCGCTTAGATAAATACCGGTTAAATCAATGGTGTCGTTGCTGTGATTACTGATCTCGATAAACTCCAGATCGTCTTTATCAAATCCCTGATCGGATTGTGGATGATAATGTATTTTTGAGATGATCAGCGGAGGGATAAACGGATCGGCACATGCCTGAAAATTGTTCAGCTTGCTGTTGAGCCAGTTGATTCGTAACTGAAGCCATGACTTGATTTCGTTGATATGGTATATATGGTTTCCGATAGTGTTCCAGCGTTGGTCTTCTCGTTCTACCGCTTCGGATATCCATGCTACAGTGCTGTCAATCAGGTTAGTGATTTGATCGTAATGTAAAGTATTTCCAGGTGCATTGAGGTCGTTCCATCTCTTGCTGAAGTAACAGTGAAACTCATCTTGGTCGAACAGGTCTTTCCAGAATTTGGAGCCGACATTTGAGTAGTTAAACTGCCATACATCAGTTTTACTGCGGTTGTATCCCCATGTGATCAGGTCGTTACCAAAGCTAAGATTAAAGTCCCAGACCGGCCCTGCCCTAAGCTTTCCCCCCCTGTCCTTATGGAAAAAGGTGCTGAATCTGTAGGCATCTACATTTGATGCCAACTCATTGATAATCATAAAATCAATAAAGGTAGGAACGTCAATCAGGGAAGGAAAGCCATCAGCAATAGAATAATTATGTGTTGCCATAGCTTGCTGCAGGTCGAAGAAATAGTTTCTGATATATTCATGCTGTGGGTTGGTGATCTGATCAGGTTTAGGCTGATGATGAATATAGTCCACCCATCCCCCACCATAGGATGACATATACCATGCTATAGGGTCGCCACCGGTTGTTTTATCGGCTTTGGTAATATACCCACCTGTTAGCTCAGGTAATGAATTATCATCTGTGGTCAGCTTTAGGATATTTACCCGTTTGCTATCAATTTTTATCTTTTCCGAAAGTATGTATAACCCTTTATAGTCATCGTTTACAATGAGTTCACAATAGACTGTTCGAGTGACATAATCGCCTAAGTTTTCAGCTAATTTATACGTGATATAATCGCGCAACATAGATGGATCGAACGCAAATGAATTCAATATCCAGTTGTTTTCTTTTGGCATACCTAAAAGCGACACATTGTTGTTTGATACATCATCGGCCTGAAGTGTTTTGAGTGCATAAGGCTTCTTGGGTGGTGATTGCGAGGTTGAGCCTCGTAGCTCAATACCAATACGTCCGTCGTAATTCAAAAATTCGGGGTTATACTGGTCTGTTATATAATTCCTTGAGCCATCAGGCCGATAAATAATTTTCATTGAAGCAGGTACTTTTGGCTCATCGGGTATTTCAATAGGTAAGCCGGTATTAGGATCAATATCGGTATTGATGATCACTATGGGCAGATTGCTGTTTGTAAGGGTTTGTGCATTCAATGCAGATAATGAGCCTGTAGCAACATATATTATATAACTGATGAATAGAAATAGTGGAAGTTTTTGCATCGGTATATTTTATTGGTCCGACATCCAACAAAGATACGTATTAATAGGGTTTGGCTTTTTTAAAATCCGATTAGTAATGGTACAACTTGGGTTTTAAATATCCCGAAAATCTTTTTTCTTTGTAAGTTTCAGGTCTTTCAGCATGGAAGCTTTGACATTCAGATCAAAGCTCCAGCTTTTCCGTGGGCCTATAGGTACCCAGCTGAAACGCATCTCCCAGCAATGCAGGTCGCGATAAATATTGAGAGAAGTATATGAAAGCCCTTTAGACTCAAAATCCCAACCCGATTGTGCAGTTAATTTCCATTTAGGAGTGATATTGATTTCGCCTGTAAAATTCAATGTTTGTACAACCCGGCTTTGATCGGTACGTATCATACCTGAATAGCTTATATCATTAGAGTAGCGAAGGTTATATGTAATATTTAACGACCAGGGTATGTTCCAGTCAATATAGTTTTCCGGATGTTGCGATAGTTCGTGTAATTCCGCTTCGGTAGCCATTGTTTGAGGCCGTTCGACAGGTTTGGCTGATTTCTTTGAGAAGTCGTCCTGGCTCAGTCGCCAGCTCAAACCAAAATTCCATGTTGATTGCATTGGTCGCAGCAACCGCCTGTTCTCAGTCCATTCAAATTTATTGATCTGACGCCCTTTGTCATCGCGTACGTAAGGGTCGTAGCTACTGGAATATTGTATGTTTAAGTTTTTGAACAGACGAGTTCTGCCACTAAGGGTGATATACGACATATTTAACGAGTCGCGGGCCAGGTCATAGCTGCCTGATAAGCTGAGATTTTCGATGAGCACTACTTTTCGCATACCGCTTATGGTGTCTTTACGTGATCGTACCTTGATCTCAAGATTATTGCTAAGCGAAAAACTAATGCTACCCGATTTATCCTTAGACGGAGAGCCAAATATCGCATCACCAAATTTGGAGTACACATGCTCTACACCTAAAGTATCGGTATATCGGCCATAATAGCCCCATTCAGGTTTAGAATATTCAGGGGTGTAACGAAAGCCGATACTGGGTGTGATAACATGCCTTACAGCTCGTAATGGACCTTTTTTGAACATCACCATCCCATACAGCTTAGTGGTTAGATTGCTTGAAACATTATAATCAAACACATTTTTAAACCCATATAAAGTATCTATTTGAAGAAAGTTGACTATGGAATCATTATTAGGACCAAGGGTATCGGTGATCCAGTTGCGCTGCTCAGAACTGAAATACATCCTATCGGTGATATTGACTGAGTTTGTCAGTGAGAAATATTTCAGTACTTTCAGAGGCAGGTTAATAGGTATGCTATGCTTGATACCGTTTTTCATTTGTTTGAGCGCTTCAGATTCTAACAGCAAGCTGTCGGGCAAGCTAAGCCGGTTACGGGCGTTCATCGTATAGCTCATATTCAGCTCTTCATACCATTTGGACTTTCCGATGCTGCTTTTACGTTTTAATGGATTGACCCTATTAGTGTTAAATGTGATTTCTGGCAGCTCGATATCTACCATTTTTGTAATTGTATTTTGTCGGTGTCTGCCGTTGATTACCAAGAAGTATTTGTTGTTGAAATTTGTTTGAAAAGCGATTGATGAGCTTAGCTCATTGCTGAGATAATCATTAGTTGATACCGGATTATACGTATTATAATTACTGCTGGTAATATTGACATCGGCACTGAATCGTCCGTTTGGTCTTGCTTTAGGGTCTTGTTGATGTGTCCATCTGATTCGAAAATCTCGGCTTTTACTGAAATCAGGTGATCCTTCCACACCTTGGAGATTGATTGCGTATCCGGTGCTCAGGTTTCCATTGAATTTATAGCGTTTGGTATATCGCAATGTAGGCTTCACTGCCCAGCTTCCGCGTGTATAGATATCACCCAACAGATCAAGGTCCATATAGTCGTTAATAGCCCAGTAGTATCCGCCATTTTCAAAGAAGAATCCTCTGTCGTTGCTCTCCCCATAGGTTGGTATTCGGATACCTGAGCGTTGCCCGCTCTTGTTGGGAAAAATACCGAAAGGAAGTGCTAAAGGAGTAGGCATACCTTCAATAACTAAATAGGCCGGACCGGTAACTATCTTATTATCAGGTATGACTTTTGATTTACGAAATCGAAACTCAAAATGTGGATGCTCTTTCAGATCGCAGGTAGTATAGGCCCCCGATTGGATATTGATGGTGTTGTCAGAAAGTTTTTTCACTTTGGAACCATGCAAAAAACCTTGTGCATCTTTGGTAACTATTTTATGTATCATTCCTTTTTTAGTGTCAAAGTCATAGTAGAGTTCTTCGCAGTCGAAAGTTTGGTCTTTATCAGTAAAACGTGGGCTCCCGATTAATTTTCCGGTTGAATCTACTACACCTTTAGCATACACCTGATTGGTTTCAAAGTCGAACTCCATATAGTCGGCTTCTAATTTTATATCGCCATATACTACTACAGCTTCGCCAAACAGATATACTTTTCTGTTTTTAATATCTTGTATGGTCGAATCCCGGGCATTTCGCTCTACTTTGGTTTCCAACATTCGTTTGGCTGTCTTACGAACTGTATCGTTGGTTATCAGGCTGTCAACCTGTGTATGCGTCAAGCTATCGGGTATATGAAAGCCTTGTCGTAGCTGATCAGTAAAGGGGATGGTATCAGCGACAAGAGTATCTTGTGCAGCAAGCTGAGCAGCAATACCAAGCATAAAAAAACATAAGGCCAATCTGATCATGTGAATCGTCTGATCTGGCGGAATGAAAAAAAAGCGCTTAAAACTTGCTGCTATCAATGTGTTTGAGTTAAATTTGTCCGTTCTATGAAAGGAAACATTAACCTGCAAATATACTTTCAAAAAGTGAATAGCTCTTGTATCAACGCTTCTTTGGCATGTCTAATTATCTGCTTGATATTTTTGTTTGGCAGTTGCAGTTCTGTTCATGCTCAACGGGGCAGTAAGATACAAACGGTGGTGATTGATCCGGGGCATGGAGGTCGCGACCCGGGCGCATTAGGTAAACGGTCAAAAGAAAAAGATATAGTATTGGATGTAGCTTTGAAAACCGGCGAATATATCCGCAAAAACCTGCCTGATGTGAAAGTGATATATACCCGTAGCAGGGATGAGTTTGTGGAGTTGCACAGGCGCGCTGCCATAGCCAATGAAAATAATGCGGATGTGTTTATTTCCATTCATTGCAACTCAGCCAAAGACAGCCGTGTGTCAGGTGCCGAAACTTTTGTCATGGGCGAGCATCGTACCGAAGCAAATTTAGAAGTAGCCAAGTTGGAGAATGCGGCCATATTGTTGGAAGATAATCAAGACGAAACTTACGGTGGATTTGATCCCAACAGCACAGCGGCTTATATTGCTCTTTCGCTTTTTCAAAGTGCCAATACGCATCAAAGCATTAAGTTGGCTCAACATGTGCAGGAGCAGTTTGCAACGCGTGTAGGCCGAAAAGACCGTAGTGTGCAACAAGCCGGATTTTTGGTACTCTACCGCACAACTATGCCAAGTATATTAATTGAACTTGGGTTTATCAGCAATCCGGCCGAAGAAGCATTCCTTATCTCGGAACAAGGTAAGGTGTATATGGCATCAGCTATATTTCGGGCTTTCAGAGATTATAAAAATCAATTTGAAAAGGAAAACAGACTCCCGCCACAAATACCCGACGAATGGCGTGATATAATTGTAGGACATCAGGTTGAGATAGAAGATGAAAACCCGAAAACAAGCGGACAACAATCCACTACACAGTCTGACAAGACTTCCATTGAAAATAGTGGACAAATAGTTTATAAAGTACAATTTTATACCTCCCCGCATTCCATACCTCTTACTGATGCCAGATTTAAAGGACTTCAAGAGGTGGCAGCCTATTTTCACGATGGCTTGTATAAATATACGGTTGGCTCGTTTGCTCAATTTACCGATGCAACACAGCACCAGAAACAAATGCAGGCCAAAGGCTTTACCGATGCGTTTGTGGTAGCTTTTATGAACGGGAAACGGATTAGAATTGATCAGGTAAAGCAATCAAATAGTATCCACTAGCTACACTTTAACGTATCTTTGCCATATAAAATTAAACATATCAAAAAAATATTTACATGAAAATCCAGAACAAGAAGGTGTTTATTGTTGGCCTATCTTTTATATTGGCTGCCTTTCTTTTTGTATGGGGATTTAACTTTTTAAAAGGTAAAGATATTTTTGACCGTGAGCGTATCTTTTTTGTGGAGTATGAAGAGGTTAACGGATTAGTCACATCTAACCCAGTGATGCTCAATGGGCTACGTGTAGGTCAGGTGAAAGATATTTATTTTCATCCCAATCTGAAAGGCAGTTTGATTGTCATGCTTTCAGTACATAACAAATTCCCATTACCTGCTAATAGCGTGGCACGTATATTCAGCTCCGATCTGATGGGTTCCAAAGCAGTTGATCTTCAGTTAGGTGACTCGGAGCAACTGCTGCAACATAACGATACCCTGCTCTCAGCTATTGAAGCCAGCTTGATGGATGAGGTAAATGCGCAAGTATTACCGTTGAAAAATAAAGCCGAAAGCCTGATCTCATCCTTAGATTCGCTTGTTATAATAGTGCAAACCATCCTCAACGAAACGGCTAAAGATAATATTACTGCCAGCTTGCAAAGTGTGTCATCAACTATCAAGAACCTTGAAAGAACCACATCTGCCATAGATTCTTTTGTGATCACCGAGCAGTCGCGTATGGCTTCCATATTATATAATGTGGAATTGATCACCCGTAATATAGAACAAAGCAATAGCGAGATCAGCAGGATGATCAGCAATTTAGCTGCATTATCCGATTCGTTGGTTCATGCCGATATTGCCTCATTGGCCCGGCATGCCGATGCAACCATACAAGAGATGAATAAGCTGATGAGCGCTGTGAATGAAGGACGTGGTACTGTAGGGCAGCTTATGGTTAACGACAGCTTGTATATTGAGCTTGAAAAGTCGGCTGCTGAGCTGAATAAATTATTAGAAGATGTGCGCCTGAATCCCAAACGATATGTGAAATTCAGTTTGTTTTAAGGGTACTTGGCATTCGAAATGCTATTTTTCTGATGTATCAGTTTCTTCACGTCTGTACAGATCGTGTTTATCCTTAGGCCGTAAGTCGTCCAACCATTGAAACCCCCTAAGTATGGATTGCTCTTCAGGCAGCTCTTCTTCTGGATACATCACTTCACCCGGATTGGTAAAATAGCGTATATCCGAAATGTTGCTGTCTTCCAAATAAATCTTCATCGTACTTGACTGGGCGAGATTCACCCCTATCAGGCTTCCATCTTCTTCGCGAACCCAATAAATAGTCTGCGCATTACCATCAACAAAAATTTGATTCAATTCGTTTTCAAAGAAATACCCTATCATATTTTTCCCTTTGATCTGATTATACCCTTTAATGCTATCTTTAGCAACTATAAACGCATTGTTATGCATGATCAACGAATCTAGCTGGCCGTGCTGATTGATGATATACATGGAATCGGCTGTCAATTGGTTGTTATCCGACCATAATATAGGATAGTGATACAAACGCAGGGTTGAGTCGGTAGTATGATATACTAACGAATCGCAGATACCCTGTATATTGGTTCGAAAAAAACGTACTCCGTAGTATGCCATCATTTTTTCGGCTTTGCGTTCAGCGTTAAAAAACATAAAAAGGGTATCGGCATGCATAAATAGACTGTCGCTGCTGTCGTAACTAACAAATCGTGCACTGTCGGTAACATACGACCTGCCTTCATCTTCCCATATCTTTCCTGTTTCGCCATATACGATAAGCTTGTTTAAGGTGTCGGTAACGATCACGTTACCGGCTGCATCACCAAAGCCGATATTTCGGTCGTAAAAAAGTTTGTCGGAGCTGATCGTTTGTTCGTTGGTGTTCATCCGGGTTTTCTCGCTTAGATAGGCATGGTCTTTTCCGGTATCGTACCAGCCATACTCGCAATATATCGTATTTTCTTCTCCTCTGATCAGCGTAGGACCAAAGAAATAAGCGATATCGGTGCGGGTATGAAAGGTCATTGTATCGGTATATATGGTATATTCGGGGTTGATCAGCTCTACATCATCGGCAAAATAAAATTCTTTAAGATCGCTTCGGTAGTATCCTCTTTTGCTTTTCAACAGGTTATCACCTCTTGTAATCGTACCATGATTGGGATAATGGGCTACTTGAGTGAATCGGTTAAAGAGTAAATAATTTGTTTCCAAAACAGAAGAATCATCTACCATTTTCACATGCTCAAAAATTTCTGCCAGACGGCTATCGCCTGTATATCTCAGTTTGTCGCCATAGATATGTAATGTGTCGCTTACTTTAATATGTACATGGCCGAACGCATCGAAGTTTCGTGTTTTGTCGTTCAGATAGGCGCTGTCGCAATAAAACCAGGTTGAATCCTGACGCAGTATGACATTTCCAAGCAGTTTCTCTACATCTTTACCCAAAGCGGCATCATAACGTTGAATTTTTGCCTGTTCTATATGGATCACAGTGCGTTGTTGTGCAACCGATAAAACTGGTAAAAGCAATAAGAGACTAAAACGGATCAATGACTTCATCGCTCAGGTATAGAAGGCAAAAATACGATTTAATGGACAGCTAATATATGCCCTTGATCGTCTGTCTATATTTAATAAGGAGTGGTAGTATAGTGTACCATCAGACGAATATAAATCCTGATCTTTCACATTGTTATCAGTAAGTGGAAAAAAATGAAGCCACTAATTTACCAGTGTATTTCTTTAATAATAAACCCTTTGTTTTTGTATTCGTGTATGATGCGACTGCGTGATTTATCGGCTTCTGCCTGGGTAGCAAATCCGTTTTGAATGATATTTCCCTGATCAATGGTTGACCAGTTGGGATAAGCCTGTATGATGAGTTCGTTGAATTTTTCTTCTAATATATAAGCCGCGGGGAATCGTTTCACCGGACTGACAAATGTATAATATCGTTTTTCTTTTTCCTGATCTAATAGCGTATATGCCGACGAATAGACATAGTAATAGATTGGTTTGTTACGGGTTGGGTTTGGCCCGGCTACTATCCACATATCTTTTGATGCCGATTCTTTTTTGGGTTTGGGAGTCGCTTCTATAAAACCGTTTTTATATACTCTGGCAATAAAATCATGCCTATTGCTAAGGCCTGCAATAAGGATATCCAGGTCTCCGTCTAAATCATAATCACCCCATTGCCCAGAGCTGTTATATAGTGGGATCAGATTGGCGTGTATGTCGGTGAATCCTTGTTGTCTGTCGTTCCTATACACTTTTGAAACGGCTCCGTTAGCACCCATCCCGCTGAGTAGCAGGTCTAAGTCTCCGTCTAAGTCCATATCGCCCCAGTCGGCAAAGCCATCAGTTAGCTGAGCCAGATCAGCGGGTATTTGCGTGAAGCTGCCGTCTCTGTTGTTTCGGTAAAGGATGGTAGTGGGCACCCCGGCTGCTGTCTCGCCTAAGATAATCAGATCATCATCTCCGTCATTATCGAAATCGCCAAAAGCTACATTGCAGTTTTTTAGCGGAATGATCCCACTTTTAATAGCCTGAAAACCTTGACCTGTATTTTGATACAGCTGACTTACAGTCTTGCCTTGAGCGTCTATGCCACACACAAATATATCAGGTAGACCATCCACATTGAAGTCTGTCCACCGGGCTACTCCTCGACTGATACCGATCAATCCGGCTTGAACGGCAGTAAATCTATTGTTTCTGTCATTGCGGAAGATCATTGTAATAGGACCGTGCGCACTCTCACCTGCTATTAAAATATCCGGGTCGCCATCACCATCCATATCCGCAAAATCAATGGAACCATCACGAACGGGGATCAATGGTATTTGAGTTTTGATGAAATTCCCATTTCCGGTGCCACGAAACAGTTCGGCTATCAACACCCCATCTTTTGTTTCACCTACAACAGCTGCATCAGCTATCCCATCTAAGTCAAAATCGGCAAACCGGATATCACCCCTGTAAAAATGAGGCAAGCCGGAGGAGGTTGAAATGAATCGGTCGTTGCGTAAATTATTATAATATTTTCCTTCTATAGCAGGCTTTCCACCATGATAATGTTCTCCCGAAACAAAGATATCCGGATCACCGTCACGGTCTGCATCAATCCATTGTGAACTGCTTTCTGCCACACCTGTCAGACCAGCTCTGATATCGGTAAATGTTTGGCCTGAAAGCATATGAGAAAATATCAATATTTGGAAAAGAAAAACTACATACCGCATACGTACTTAAAATTTGGCAAAGAAATTAAAAACAATATTACGACTTTTAATTATGTAGAAAGGTTCTAAATGTTTATAAAATAAGATCTCACGCCTTTTGTAGCCAATTTTTTAAATGAAATGACAAAAAATATATCTAATTTTGTGAAAAAATTCACAAATCATTAATCTTTATGAAACCTACTCATATTGAACACATTGGAATAGCTGTCAGGAGTCTTGATCAGGCTATTCCATTTTACGAGCGTTTGCTTGGTACATCTTGCTATGCCATAGAAGAGGTTAAAGACCAAAGAGTTAAGACAGCTTTTTTTAAGCTTGGTCAAACTAAGATAGAATTATTAGAAAGTACTGATCCTGAGGGGCCTATTGGTAAGTTTATTGAGAAGCGGGGTGAAGGCATTCATCATATTGCATATGCTGTTGAGCAAATTGAAGCTGCTCTTGAAAAGGCTACGGAAGAAGGCATTCAGCTTATCGACCAACGCCCACGCAAAGGTGCGGAAGGATTGCATATTGCGTTTCTACATCCTAAGAGTACATTTGGTGTGTTGACTGAGTTTTGTGAAGATAAATCTAAATAAATTTCATTCATATTATGTCTATTGAATCAAAAATACAGGAACTGTTAAACAAGCGTTTAGAGGCCAAGAAAGGTGGTGGCGAGAAGCGGTTAGCAGCTCAACATGCCAAAGGTAAATATTCAGCTCGCGAGCGGATAGATATTTTATTGGACGAGGGCAGCTTTGAGGAGTTTGATATGTTTGTAACACACCGTACCAAAGAGTTTGGTTTGGAAAACCAGCAGTATCTTGGTGACGGTGTTATTACCGGTCATGGTACTATTGATGGCCGTGTGGTGTATATTTTTTCTCAGGATTTCACCGTGTTTGGTGGTTCGCTTAGCGAGACTTTTGCTGCCAAGATATGTAAAGTCATGGATCAGGCTATGAAAGTAGGGGCACCTGTGATAGGTATCAACGACAGCGGTGGTGCCCGTATTCAGGAAGGTGTACGAAGTCTTGCTGGGTATGCCGAGATTTTTCAGCGCAACATCATGGCATCTGGAGTGATACCCCAGATTTCGGCCATTTTTGGTCCGTGTGCCGGTGGCGCTGTCTATTCACCTGCACTGACTGACTTCATACTGATGAGTCAAAACACAAGCTATATGTTTGTAACCGGCCCTAAGGTAACCAAAACCGTTACCGGTGAAGATATTACTACCGAAGATTTGGGCGGAGCATGGGTACATGGTACCAAATCTGGTGTAAGCCATTTTGTAGTTGAAAATGAAGAAGAAGGGCTTATGCTCATTCGTAAGCTCCTTTCTTATCTGCCACAAAACAACTTAGAAGACCCGCCTATAGCCGAATGTGATGATCCTATCAACCGGTTGGAGGATGCACTGAATCAGATCATACCCGAAAATCCTAATAAACCCTACGATGTTACAGACGTCATTCATGCTATTGTTGACTATAATGAGTTTGTTGAAATTCAGCGTAACTATGCCCGCAATATTGTAATCGGATTTGCCCGTTTTGATGGGATGCCTGTTGGAATAGTAGCTAATCAACCGAATTTTTTAGCCGGTGTGTTAGATATTGATGCATCGCGTAAGGCTGCACGGTTTGTCAGGTTTTGTGATGCGTTTAATGTACCTATAGTTACTTTGGTTGATGTGCCAGGATTTTTACCCGGCAGCGGTCAGGAATATGGCGGTATCATTATCCATGGAGCTAAGCTGCTGTTCGCTTATGGGGAGGCTACCGTACCCAAAGTGACTATCACTCTACGTAAATCTTATGGCGGAGCTCATGATGTGATGGGATCCAAACAACTGAGAAGCGATATCAATTATGCATGGCCTTCGGCTGAGATTGCCGTCATGGGGCCATCAGGTGCAATTGAAGTATTGGAAGGAAGAACTATACTCGAGATTAAAAATCCTGAGGAAAGAATGGCTTATATACGCAAAAAAGAAGAAGAATACCGTGAACGGTTTGCAAATCCCTATGAAGCAGCCAGATATGGCTATATAGATGATGTGATTGAACCGCGTAATACCCGCTTCAGAGTAATACGGGCATTGCAGGCATTAGCCACTAAGAAGGATGTTAATCCACCAAAAAAACATTCTAATATTCCATTATAAACCCTATCAGTTATGATATTGTTGTCATTATTTTCAGATGTGTCCACAACCATACTAGTCGAAGGTATAGTGATATCCATAGTAGGATACACTGTGGTTTTTGCTGCGTTGGTTATTTTGTTTTATTTCTTTCATAATTTGTCAAAAATCATCAACCGTCAAACAAAGATCAAGCTGATCAAGTTAGGGAAGATGGGTACTGCCGAATCATCTGATGATCTTTCCGTACCAGGCGAAGTTACTGCCGCTATTGGAATGGCCTTGTATTTTGCAACCCAGTTGCATGACGAAGAGAGCAATGTGATCACGATAAAAAAGGTGTCCCGAGTTTATTCACCCTGGAGTTCAAAAATTTATGGATTGAGAAATCTGAATCGTTAACAGGAAGCTATTATGAGAAGTTTTAAATTTACTATAAGAGGAAATAATTATGAGGTTGAAGTCCTCAAATTAGAGAGCACCCTTGCCGAGATAGAAGTGAATGGAACAACCTATCAGGTTGAGATTGAGCGTAAGAAAACTGAATCCAAAACACCTATCTTAGTTCGCTCGGCTGTTCCAAGTAATGTGTTGAAGTCGGATGTGAAAATGTCGGCAGGTGATAAAGCTGAATTATCAAAAGTTATTGCACCTCTGCCAGGTACTATTCTGCAAATTTTTGTAAAACCTGGTGATAAGGTCAAACGTGGTGATAAGCTATTGGTGTATGAAGCTATGAAAATGGAAAACAACCTATTGGCCGAGAAAGACGGTATAATAAAGGTAATCAAAGTGAATGTTAGCGATAATATTTTACAAGGTGATTTGTTGATTGAAATGGAATAGGCATATGATGAATACACGTAAAGCATTAACCGTATTTGGCATATTGATATTTCTTGGCCTGGTGCATTTGATGGTTACCTCAAACGCAAGCCTTGCACATAAAATCGGGGATTCGAAGCTGCTTAGGACAGAAGCTTCGGACAAGCCTAATACCGAATTGAATTTTGTGGATTATGCGCTCGAAAAAACTGTAGAAGGGCTACATAAATTTATTGAATTTACAGGATTTTATAATGCCACCCGAGGCCATATCTTAATGATCCTGATAGGCTTGTTCTTTATTTTTCTTGCCATTCGTTACGAATACGAACCACTTTTATTGGTTCCTATTGGTGCGGGAATAATAATTGGAAACATACCCTTTTTTCAGGAAGGTGGTGTAGATCTGCAGATTGGTATATATCAGGAAGGTAGTGTGTTGAACTATCTGTATTTTGGAGTTACCAAAGGTATTTATCCTCCGTTGGTGTTTCTGGGTATAGGTGCGATGACCGATTTTTCTTCACTGATCTCCAATCCACGACTGATTTTACTTGGTGCTGCCGCTCAGGTTGGTATCTTTGTTACATTGATGGGTGCCTTGTATTTTGGGTTTAATATGCCCGAGGCGGCTTCCATTGGTATTATCGGAGGTGCTGATGGACCAACGGCTATTTTTCTTTCTTCTAAATTAGCAGGTGGTAACCCCGTCAGAGGTATAGAAACAAAAAATCTTATAGGCCCTATCGCTATAGCAGCTTATTCATATATGGCGTTAGTACCAGTCATTCAGCCTCCCGTTATGCGTTTGTTGACAAGCCATAAAGAAAAGCGTATCCGCATGAAGCCGCCTCGCTCGGTCAGTAAACTTGAAAAAATTATGTTCCCTATCGCAGGCCTTATATTGACTACTTTTATCTCACCTGGTGCACTGCCATTGTTGGGAATGCTCTTTTTTGGCAACCTGCTTAAAGAAAGCGGCGTTACAAAACGCCTGGCCGATACAGCACGCAACGCACTGATTGATATAGTTACTATCATATTAGGTCTAACAGTTGGAGCATCAACTCAGGCAGATGTGTTTATCACTAAAGAATCTATCCTTATTTTCGTTCTTGGAGCAGTATCGTTTATGTTAGCTACAGCCGGTGGAATACTCTTTGCCAAGATCATGAATCTCTTCTTGAGCGAAGATAAAAAGATCAATCCATTGATTGGTGCTGCCGGCGTTTCGGCTGTGCCCGACAGTGCCCGTGTGGCTCATATGGAAGGTCAAAGGTATGATACATCCAATTACCTGCTGATGCATGCCATGGGACCTAATGTGGCAGGTGTGATAGGATCTGCTGTAGCAGCCGGTATGTTGCTGAGCTTCCTGATGTAAACCTAATTACAACAAAAGATAACCGCTCTATACATTAGTCGTATTTGGGCGGTTTTTTTGATTTTGGGAGTGGTCTGATGCCTATATACAAGATGATTAGTAAGAAACTATGGAGCAAATTCAATAGCTGATAAATCCAAAATCATCCAAAAAAATGAAATGCAAACACATAGCACAACAGGCGAAGGTTAGGCCAACACTTATAAATTAAATTCGATTCCTGAAAAAATAAACTAAGTTGTGAGTGCTACTCAAGCTGTTTCTTTGGCAGAAATACTTCAGCCATCATGCATCTTGCACTGCCACCACCTTGTGTTTCTATGGTGCTGATGTCAACTGTTATGATAGGGTTATACTTTTTAATGGTATCAATCTGTTCCTTTGTCAGTGAATCATACGCTGTTTGCGACATGACCAAATATTTATCATTGCCTTGACCACCTACCTGTAGCATATTACCGGCAAAATGATGCATCTGCTCTTCGGTGATATCAATAATTTCTTTACCGGTTTCTTGTAATTGGCGGACCACTTTCTGGTGCTCAGCCTGATTGTCAAGAGTACTTAGGCATATCACTGCATATTCATCTGCTACACACATCATCACATTAGTATGATAGATAGGCAGGCGTTGGTCTTTCACTGTTTGATATGCGGTAAACAGCACGGGTTTATATCTGAAATCCTTACAAAATTCCTGAAACAACTCAGCATCAGTACGTGCTGAGATAGCCGCATAGGCTATTTTATGTGTCCTATCCAAAATGATACTACCTGTACCTTCTAAAAAGATATCTTCTTGTTCGGCTTCAGTATAGTCGTATATTTCTTCAGCAGCAAAGCCATGTTCTGACAGCAGTTCCAATACTTCTGCCTCACGTCTTTCCTCTCTACGGTTTTTGGCAAACATAGGATACAAGGCTACTGATTTATTTTCGTGAAACGATATCCAGTTGTTAGGAAAAATAGAATCAGGTGTATGCGGTTCCGGGGTGTCTTGCAATACGATCACTTCTATGCCGTGGTCACGAAGCTTGGCTACCATAGCGGTGAACTCTTTCAATGCGTTTTCCTGAGTAGTCTCGGCCGATTCTGTAGGTTGCATCTGGAAATAGTTGTTAACAGCCGTCTCTGTGTTAAACCTGAAATCAACTGGTTCTATCATTAAAATGGAGGAGGTGAATTGCTTCATCTTGAATTTTTTATTTTATAGTTTTTGTGAGTACCTATGATGCATAGCTGCTTTTGTTCAAAAGAACAGACAAAATTAGAAAATAAATTGCTATCTCAGAACAGATACGCATAGTATGCAGTGCTTGTTACCCTTTTGGGGGAAGAGATTGGAGGATTATGTTTTGTTTCACACTACAGACCAGAACTTGTATTCTTGTGAAGCGTGTTTTGATGTAGGCCCTAACAGGTATTTTTTCATCACTTAGTCGTAAGGTGTCAGAAAGTTATTTTTGTAGGTCTAAGGATAAATAGATGTGTGTTTTCCTTAGTTCGTAAGGCTTATATATTTATTTCAGGTTGTAGCTCCCGAATAAAATCCACCTGAAAAGGCAATTCAGCATAAGCTGTATCCACTATGATCCCATTATATGTAAGCACATCTGCATCAATAGTTCTGGGTGCATTTTTATTATCTGTTCTGATCCTTTCCATCAGAGTTTCCATTTGTTTGAGCTCAAATCGTAGTTGTGTTAAGCTCAATTTTGTTTGTAATAACACTGCTCTGTTTAAAAAATCCGGTTGATCGGTAAATTTTAAAGGTTTAGTAGTGATCAGCTTAGTTTGACGGATAACAAACCCTAATTGTTGAAGTTTTAACAGGGCTTGTCTCATGTTATCTTCGGGGGAAATATTTGATCCCAAGGCAATCAAAGCAGTTTTGTAGCGGTCGGTATCCGATATTTTTACTAAGACATTATCTGTATATCGCAGTGCGCGAGGCTTTTCCACTTTTACTTCGATCTCCTCAATAGCCGGACTATATTTCTGGATATGTTCGTAAATGGTCTCAGCCATGCGCTCAATCAAATGGTAGCGTTGATTGTCAACCATACTGATTATATCTTTTGTCAGCGGCTTATAATTCACTGCAAATGCTACTTCATCAGTTATAGCAGCTTTATGTATGTCGTACTTAAAGGAAAAAGAGATGATGACATCCTGTAACTTTTCTTTTTCCCAGTCGAGGAAGCCGATAAATGCACGCAGTCGTAGGTTTTCAACCTGGATGCAGGCTAATTTTGGAGGTGAATGAGTATTCATTGTCATTTTTTTTCAAAAGTAAAAATAATAGAAAAGCATATGCTAACAACAGATAATTCAGCAGATATGATATCTGTGTCTCTGATTTCCGGTTAGTTCATCAGAAAATTTTCTTTTCTCTTATATCCTTATAAAAGATGATCACCCCCGTCAATATAGATTATTTGGCCAGTAACAAACTGGGCTTGTAGCAGATACGTGAATGCAAGAATTATTTCATCTAAATTGCCTGTTGTTTTCAGAGGGATTTGCTCGGCCAGTTTTAATAAATAAGATTCATCCTTACCCTTAGGAGGCAGTACTAACCCGGGTGCAATCGCATTGACTCTAAAGCCGGGTGCAAGCTCTACGGCCGACAGCTTGGTGAACTCTTTTAAAAGCTTTTTACTCAGCAGATAATCTAAATGCCTGGTGTAATTCTTCTCTATTTTAGTATCTAAAAAGTTGATGATAACACCTTTATCATATACTCTTGCATACGCTTTGGTAAGCAGATAGGCACTTTCAAAGTTGATTCGAAGCTCCTTTTGTAACAAGCTGCTGCCCTGATCATTAAAGTCAGATGGACGAAAATCGGAAGCTGCATTCACCAATACTTCAATGCGTATGCTTTGATTTTTAAACGATTGAAAAATAGCATCAAAATCATTATTTTCAAGAAAATTGATCTGAAGCAATAAAACTTTTACATCCATCTTTTCTATCTCAGCCTTGAGCTGAGTTGCTTTTGCATCCGAACTGTTATAATGAATGATTATATGATATTTCTGTCGAGCCAACTCTATGGCAATGGCTTTGCCAATTCGGTCGGCACTTCCGGTGATCAATGCAAATTTTTTCATTAGGTAAAACAATTAATTAATGGATCCTTTTACCATTGTATAATATAAGGCGGGTTGATAGCCTGAAGAATATTGTAGCTTATAAGCGATAGTAAGAAAAATATTGAGTATCATATAATTGCTTTTAATGCGTGTTATAGCCTATTTATCACCAAAATAATCCAGTTTTCGAACATTGTAAAATTCTTTCTAATTTTAAAGGCACATGTTTACTTCTCATTTTTCTTGTTTTTATAAGTTAGTATTTCATAAGCAGTAAGAATAAAGTAAAACAACTTCTGCAAAACTTTGAAATACAAATACTCTATCTGCTTACAATTAATTTTTGTCTATTTAACAGTACACCTTTTCTATAATAATTAATAAAATACAATCCGGTAGGTAAACTTCCAATATTAATAATTACGGTTTTATCTTGCCCACGAATGTATTTCCTCATCATAGTTTGACCTTGAATATTCATGATTACAATTTCTCCAGCTATGCTTTTCTCCAAAAATGATACAATCAAGATCTGATCGGCTGGCGATGGATAAAACTGCAGAGTATTCTCATTATTATTCATTTCAGGTACAGAAACGACCAGATCACACGGAGCCTCACGGCAGTAATAATATAGGAAAGTATGTTGAGTATATTTTTGATGACTTGATTTAACAGGTGTGAACATTGCCTCAAACAATCCATAGTAAGACCCCATACCCTCGTAATAATTATAAGGGTCTATTCCGTTTGAAAATATCCTTGTTCCAAAATCAAGATGGACGCCAGGAGTTATTGAAGCAAGGACATATTCCATAAAATCAGGTATCAGGCAAAATCTGGCAGTGTCCCCAACTTGAACGGAAAAATCATAAAGTAGAAAATCCTCATTTACCGGACAATCATAGCTATTGTATAAAAGAAATGCATATACTTTTTTATCAAAATGATCATCCCTGAGGAATCCGTAGAGTTCATATTCCCCGTTTGGTATAAATGGGGGTGGGGCATCAGTCGGCACTAATGAACGTCTGTATACTTTCGTGTAATCGAAATTTTCAATAGTTGTATCGCCTAATATAAGATATTCCCAGAGGTCATCAACAGTTTGGGGCGTATTAATATCATCAAATCTTATTATCCATTGAGCACCTTCCATTGCCATGGGAATGTATTCCTGACATCTCAACATATTTTGAGATATTATGAAAAGAAGAATTGCCAGCAGAGGTGAAATAGTATTATGTTTCATATTTTAATTCAATGTAAGTTATTTACAAAGCTACAACGAGGAGAGGCCAAATTATGTCCCCTCCTCATATTTAACTAAACTTTAACAAAAATTTTTTTGTTGATTTGCAATATTCGACATTGTATCCTTGCATACGTAAGGTTTTTAGCATTCTTTTGATAGTTCTTTCAGAGCAATCAAATTTTTCACTTGCTTGTTTTAAAGATAACAGTCGTCCTTTTTCAATCATGTCAGGCAAGTAGCTTAGTTTTTTTGAGTAAGTAAAATAGTCCATGGTTCATTTGTTTTTCAGTGTGTTGGAAAGAAGTCAGGTTCTGTTGTTTTTTTATGTACTGTTGTGTTTTGGCAAAAACTAAAGGTAATAAATTTAAAATAATATTGACCTTCCAACTAAGGTCGACAGATTCAAGTCATTCAGGTAGTTGAAGTGCCATGTATTGTTGGTTAAAGTTCACATTTATCAATTTGTTTTCTGATTTTTTCTTTCACTCATGTCAAAATATTTTGTTGTTTTCACTAAAAAATACTGCAATAAATTTCATAAACTCCTGATTCTCAATTGTTGGAGGGATAATATGAATAAATTTCCTCATGCAAAAGAATACCATTCGTGAGGATAAAGGTAAACAATTATCTGATATAATGACTAGCCTGATTGGATAATCGCATAATTTGAATTTAACCTAATATCGAACAATTCCTCTTAAATTACAGTTAGACTGGGCTTTAGAGGTGTAGCTCTATTTTAATTAAAGGCCTGGTACCCCATATACTAAAATGGGTGTAAACCTAACTTTATTTTTAATCAAGATATTTTTAATACGTTTTTAGGTTATTACTTGTAAGAGGTTGGATGATCAGGTATAAGTATGCGTTTTAGGGAGTATGGAAGCCGTTTGGGGTGTTAAAAGATTCGTACTTTTGCACGTTTTAGTAGTGTCGCTGTTGTTGATTTTACTTGTATGAAGTCTGATTCACACCATATTCCACAGGGTAGGGGCTGGATATTAGCTGCGTTGATGTTTACCATTATGTTGGCTGCTATGGATACGACTATTGTATCTACAGCTATTCCTCATATTGTTGGTGATCTAGGAGGTTTCTCACTTTTTAGCTGGGTCTATTCTATTTATCTGCTGGCGCAGACTGTTACTATTCCTTTATATGGCAAATGGGCTGATTTATATGGTCGCAAACCTATTTTAATTATTGGCATGATTATATTTCTGGGAGGTTCGGCAGCCTCAGCAGCTTCCTGGAATATGCCTTCATTGATTTTTTTCCGTGGGATGCAGGGGTTGGGTGCTGGTTCTATATTAGCTACAGTAAATACATTGGCCGGTGATTTGTATTCTATACGTGAGCGTGCGAAAATACAAGGTTGGTTATCAAGTGTATGGGGAATAGCGGCTATTATGGGGCCTTCGTTAGGTGGTGCCTTGGCAGAATATGCATCCTGGAGATGGATCTTTCTGATCAACCTGCCTATAGGATTGATTGCGATCTTGCTTATCGGATTGTTTTTGAAGGAACATGTAGTCAAACAACCTCATCATATTGATTATCCGGGCGCCGTTATGATGTTGATAGCAGGTGTTTGCCTGATTTTTACCTTGATGCAGTTAGGTGATCGTTGGTCGGTGTTTTCGCTATACGGCGCTGGAATGATCATACTTTCAGTAGTATTGATCATACTGACTATCCGTGTTGAGCGTCGAAGTCCGGAACCCATCATGCCTCATTGGATATGGAAAAACAGGATATTAGTAGGTTCCAACCTGGCTATGGTTTGTATGGGAGCTATTATGTTGGGCCCTAATATGTATTTACCTGTATTTTCTCAATCGGTGTTTGGGTTGGGAGCTATTGCAGCAGGTTTTGTGTTGGCCAGTATGAGTATAGGTTGGCCGGTAGCTTCTTCTCTTTCGGGAAGATTATATCTGCAGATCGGCTTTAGGAATACCGCCCTGATAGGTACTATACTGATCATAATAGCTGCCATAGCTTTTGTTTTCTTGCCCTTTCAAACTTCTATCTGGCTGTTAGTAGCAGATCAGATCTTGTTAGGAGCCGGCTTTGGATTATTGTCAACACCCACCTTAGTTGGTGTACAGTCTATAGTGTCATGGAAACAACGTGGGTTAGTTACTGGAGGTAATATGTTTTCCCGATATTTGGGTCAAAGTATAGGAGCGGCTGTTTTGGGTGGTGTCTTTAATATGGCCATGAGCAAACAATTAGCCTCGGCGCCTGCTTCGCTTACTCATCAATTACCGCAGGCTGTCAATCAGGTGATTGATGTATTGCAATCAGGAGTAGCTTTAAAACAAGCTGAAGATTATCTGCAATATGCGTTTTATATTTCAACCCGACAGGTATATAAAGCAATGGCTCTTACCGGGGTCATAGCTTGTCTGTTTTTGATGAGGCTGCCTCGACGTTTCCCGGTGCTGAGTGAGAAATCAGATACTGCTATCTGATCCTTATTTTAGTTTTTGCAAGCAACGGTCAATCATTGCAAGGGCCTGATCTACTGATTCTTTTTTTGTTCGGAAAGATAAGATCGCAATACGGATCACAAAGTGGTCGTCAATAATGGAGGAACTTAGAAATACTTCTCCATCGGCATGTATCTCATCCATCAATTGACGGTTTTTCGTATCCATATCTTCATTAAAGGGGTACCAGAAATAGCTTACTGAAAGATCGGGTTCGGGACCTAAGCTAAATCCTCGTGCTCTAAGTTCGTTCCTGAAATAATGTGTAAGCCATATTTTTTCCTCTAAGTTAGCTTGAAACGGCTCGACACCATGTAACTGAAGTGGCAGCCATACCCTCAGGCCTCTGAAATGTTTGGTGAGCTCGGGTGAAATATTTGCCGGACTGATGATCAGGTCTTCTGCTGCTGCATCTTGCATATATGAGGCTTCATAATATTGCGAATGCAGTACTGCTGCTGCATCTTTGATTAAAACAGCCCCAGTGCCATAAGGCAGAAACATGCCTTTATGCGGATCAACAATGAGCGAATCGGCCTGTTCAATACCATCGAAATGTTTACGTTTGGAAGTGAGTATAAAAAAGCCGCCATATGCTGCATCTACATGAAACCATAAATTATGCGCATGTGCAATAGCTGCCATTTCTTTCAACGGGTCAATAGCACCCGTATCGGTGGTGCCGGCTGTGCCTACAATAAGAAAGGGATTCAGCCCGGCAGCAATATCAGCTTTTATAGTTGATTGCAGTGCATCAGGTCTGATCCTATGGTGTGAGTCAAGTGGGATATATCGAAGTTGAACATCTTCTAACCCAATGATACGAAGTGCTTTATGCGTAGAGTGATGTGCCTGATGACTTAAATATACTACGCTGTTCGGTATATGTTCATTTTTAATATGATGCGCATCTCTGGCAGCTGTGAATGCAACCAAGGTGGAAATTGAACCACCCGATTGCAAGCTACCTATAGCACTTTCAGGAAAAGAAAAAATAGATTTTAACCATCTGATCACTTCATTTTCTAAAGTGGCAGCGCCGGGTGAGGCATAATAGACACTGGCATATGGATTAGTCAGTGCAGCTAAAAAATCAGCTAATGCTGATGCTACAATACCACCAGCGGGTATGTACCCCATAAACTTACCGGAAGCAGCCCGTATACCGGTTTCAACGATTTGGTCTTCATAGATATTTAATAGCTCCTCAAAACTGGTTTTACCGTTCTGTATAGCTAATGAAGCCGGTTTCTTTTCGTTGTACGACCGATTAGTCGAAAGTCCGGAAATAAACTTTCCGGCAAAATCGGATAGCTGTTGAATATATATATCCCGCTCAGCATCAGTGATCTCTAACTGTGAACTGAGCTTTGATAACTCTTGAAGTTTTTCTATGATATGTTCTGTTTTCATACGTGAGCTTTAAAGGTTGTACGTACATCATCATCTGATAAAAGCCTGGATGTAGCTTAGTTTCCTTTCTTAATCAAGAGGCATTCTGGTAGTAATGGCAATACGGTTCCAACTGTTAATAGCTACGACAGCCATGATTACAGCAGCAAGCTCCTGCTCGCTTAGATGTCTGGAAGCCTCTTCATAGATCTGATCCGATACATGATCGCCTGTTATGAACGTCATGGATTCGGTAAGAGCTAATACAGCGCGCTCTTTTTCCGAGAAAAGTTCACTTTCACGCCAGGCATCCAACAAAAACAAACGCTGAGCCGTCTCACCCAACTTTAACGCATCCCTTGTATGCATATTGATGCAGTAAGCACAGCCATTCATTTGCGAAGCTCGTGTTTTGATGAGTTCATACAGGTTTTTATCTAACCCGCTTGTTGCTAAATAGGTTTCTAATCCTATCATAGCCTGATAAGCCTGAGGAGCTGCGGAGGCAATATTAATTCTAGTATTCATTTGTCTTAAATTTTTTTTATTTATTTGAGTATTAGGTGATTATACAAAACTAAACTAATTGAACTAAGTGATTTTTGTGTGTGCTTCATTGACTCCAATCTGATAGATGGTTGAAGCTGAAAAATCGGATATCATTTTCTTCTGCTTTAGGTTTCAATGGACTTTTATTACGCTTTTAAACCGATAATAAAATCTTTAACTCTTAAATATATGTACTGCTTACAAGTGAAACAGCAAAAGCAAAATTACTTTTTTTAGTCAGAATGGTCGCATCCATTATATAAAGATCGTTCTTGAGGTGTGTGAGATTTTGTTGTGGTGTCATCATTTTTTATTATCTGTCAGTATCAGTCGTAGTGCGGTGTCTTTTGAGACGTATGCCCATGTCCAGTTGATAAAGATGATGAGTTTGTTTCGTACGCTCAAGATCAGCATCAGGTGCAGAAACATCCATATGATCCATGCGATCATACCTTTGAGCCGAAGAAATGGAAAGTCCACCACTGCTTTATTTCGTCCAATAGTTGCCATAGTACCCAGGTCACGATACTCGTATTCAACGGGTTTTTTTCCTAAGGTAATTTTCTTTATGTTTTTGGCTAAATTTTTGGCTTGATTGATGGCAACGTTTGCTACCTGAGGGTGTCCATGTGGATATTTAGGTGTCTCCATATACGCCATATCTCCAAGCACATACACATTATTACTCCCTATAGCCTGATTCAGCCGGTTCACTTTGATTCGGTTTCCTTTGGTTATCCATTCTGGAGGAATTCCTTCTAATGTATTGGCAATAACACCTGCGGCCCATATCAGGGTTTTGGTTTTGATCGTTTCCCCATTGCTTAGCCTCAGGCTTTCGCCATCGTAATCGCTGACCATGGTTTCTGTATGTACCTCAACCCCCATTTTTTGCAGATAAGCCTTTGAGGAGGTTTTGGCTAATTGGCTCATATTCCCTAAGGTGTGTTTACTGCCTTCTATCAGGATTATCTTCAGCTCCGAAAAATCGATACGGGGATAATCCTTGGGTAAGACATTCTTTTTTATTTCGGCAAAAGCGCCTGCTAATTCAACCCCCGTAGGCCCTGCACCTACAATGACCAAATTGAATAAAGCTTCTCTTGAGTTGATATCAGCCGATATTTTTTCAAAAATCTGCAGGATATGGTTGCGTATAGAAATAGCGTTGTAAGTAGTTTTAAGGGTGAGTGCGTATTGATTAATAGAATCGTTGCCAAAAAAATTAGACGAGCAGCCCATAGCTAACACAAGTATATCATATTTGAATTCGCCTACAGAGGTTTGAATAGTGTTTGTATCGGTGTTCACTGCATAAACTTCCGCCAATCGGATACGTACGTTTTTCTTGTTCTTGAAAATATGGCGTAACGGAAACGAAATGCTTGAAGGCTCGATTTGTGAAGTAGCTACCTGATAAAACAATGGCTGAAACTGATGATGATTGATCTTGTCGATTAAAATAACCTCAAAGAGCTTCTCATCCAACCGGTTTATGAAATTTATCCCGGCAAAACCACCCCCAACTACAACTACCGTTTGTTTTGATTTCATCTGTTTTAATTTTTTAATTATTTCTTCTGGTTTAAAGCAATCCTCTAAGCTTGAAACGAATAGAATTAGATGATTTCCCAAAAAAACTTCTTAACTTACTTCATGTGCATGCATGCAATAGTTACAAAAATTTATATCTATTTCATATGCATTGGTTTTATAGGCCTGTTGTTTGTATTTTTTGTTTAAAAAGCGGTAATATCCTTTTGGATAGCTGTTGAATTTGCTTTTGACCGGCCTGATGTGATACATGGTGAATAGCGTAAAAAGTTTAAAAACAAAACACTTTCTGAACTACAAATGTTCGTGGTTCACAATGAGGTTTTGCATTAATTAACATGTCTCGGAATTTTGAATGGATTTTGTGAAATATACAGGGGTTTTGAATAAAATATTTCTTTTACTGATCGATATGAAACAAGTCCAACTAAGTTTCTATATTTGTTGTGTGCCTTTTAAAAATTGACGGGTGGGTTAGTAATAAATAGTCATATATGAGTAAGAAAGGAAAAGTACCACATACTTTTGTCATTGTTTTTTCCATCATTGTTTTTGCAGCTGTTTTAACATGGGTCATCCCGCCGGGCAAATATCTTCCGGCAGGTGTTGAGTCGGCTGATCATCCGTCACAGCTACGGTTTCGTTATATGCATCAAATGACGGCAGAAGAAGCCCTTGCTTTTGAAGCCACCCCACAAACCTGGCAGGTGTTTTCAGCACTCTTTAAAGGATTTGTGAAACAAAGCCCTATCATAGTGTTTATCCTGATGATAGGTGGTGCGTTTTGGATCATGAATCAAAGCAAGGCGATAGATGTAGGTATCTTATCTTTTTTACGACTGACAAAACGAATGGAGCATCATCCTTTGATACGTAAACTGGGTGTCAACAATATTATCATGCTATTGATCATGACCATGTTCAGTATTTTCGGAGCAGTGTTTGGGATGAGTGAGGAGACTATTGCTTTTGCTATTATACTTATTCCTCTGGCTATTTCAATGGGCTATGATTCTATAGTAGGGGTTGGTTTGGTATATGTAGCTGCTCATCTTGGTTTTGCAGCAGCGGTGTTGAATCCTTTTACAATTGGAATAGCACAGGGTTTGGCTGATATTCCTCTATTCTCAGGTATTGAGTACCGAATCTTTTGTTGGGTTGTGATCAATGCCGTTGGCTTTTTCTTTATTTTACGCTATGCTTCGCGTGTGAAGAAGAATCCCAACGCATCGCCTATGTTTGAGCTTGACGAATATTGGCGTAAGCGGGAAGAGCTACAACAACAATCAGCCGACTACCATACTCCATTGATGGCCTGGATAGTGTATGGGATCATCATTCTAACTTTGTTGCTTTTTTCCTGGTACTATCCAATTACCACCTTGAAAATTGGGAACAGCAGCCTGAGTTTTTACCTTATTCCGGTAGCAACAGCAGTATTTATAGTGGCTGGCTATTTCAGTCTGAGGAAGTCGGTACACTTTTTTATACTGTTGCTGTTGACATATACCATATTGTTCCTGATAGTAGGGGTTATGGGTTACGGTTGGTATGTGATGGAAATAGCGACTTTATTCATGGCTTTGGGAATTGCAAGCGGTTTATCTTTCGATCAAAGTGCGGATACTATTGCTAGAAGCTTTTTAGACGGGGTAAAAGACATACTTTCGGCTGCACTCATAGTAGGACTTGCCGGGGGTATTATCGTTATTCTGGAAGATGGCGGTATTATTGATTCCATATTGTACGGATTGTCAAAAGCTATGGTCAACTTTGGTCAGGTGGCTTCCGTAGGGGCCATGTATCTTATTCAAACTGTGATCAATATTATCATACCGTCTGGCTCGGCCAAAGCAGCTATTACCATGCCTATCATGGCGCCTTTCAGCGATTTGATAGGTGTTTCGCGACAGGCTACTGTGATGGCCTTTCAGTTTGGTGACGGTTTTACTAATATGATCACTCCTACATCAGGAGTTTTAATAGCCGTGTTGGGTGTAGCTCGTATCCCTTATTCCAAATGGGTGAAATGGATATGGCCGTTTATGCTGATCATGATCATTCTTGGCTTTTTGCTGCTTATCCCTACAGTTACTATGCAGCTCAACGGATTCTGATAAATATTTCTTCTTTTGCTCCTTTTTGATTCGAAATTTCATGCGTTGGCGCTCTTCCAATTCTCATCTGTATGTTAGGGCAAGCCATTGTACCGCAACATGTTAAATTACTCTTAAACTTTCATAAAAGAATAGTTTCGAGCCGGATTTTTTTCATCACTTGTATTGACTTTTTGATGCATTTTTGTACTATTGGTGCTTCAAAAAACAACATGTATGGAACAATTTATCCGTTATATTCTAAGCAACTTTACCCTGAGTTTTTTTGTGGTAGGGTTGATTTTTTCCGCTTTTGCCTTGTATCGTAACAGACATAGGCTTACTAAATCATTTGTGATAGAATCTATTTTCAAGTACTATTGTTTTTGGGCTCATGGTGTATCCTGGATCTATAATGCAGTGATGCATACTGTATTTCATACTTCTGCTGCCGAATTTATTGGCTGGGAAGACAGCCCCTTTCAGTTAGAGGTAGGGTTTGCCAGTCTTGGCTTTGGTTTAATTGGATTGTTAGCCTTGAAAAAAGATTTTAGCCTTAGGTTAGCTTTGGTCATTGGCACCTCTGCTTTTTTGTGGGGAGCTGCCGGAGGACATATATACGAGATTATTGCAAAAGAAAATTTTGCTCCTGGCAATGCCGGTATCATGCTATGGAGTGGATTGCTCATGCCGGTGATCGGTATCGTTTTGTTAGTGTTATCCTATCAGGTTGACAAAAAACAAGAATCTCTGCTTTATGAAAAATAGCTCATTCTTAATCGGGCAACTCATGGCAGGCTTGTCATTAGTATTGATACTTGCCGGATGTACCCACGACTCACTTAGTGTGCAGAACGAAGAAAGCATACAATATGTGGAGCTTCCTACGGCTCATATTGCCTATAAAACTCTGGGAAAAGGTGAACCACTTTTACTGTGTACCGGATTCAGCGCTACTATGGAGATATGGGCTACTCCAATGATAGAAAGGCTTCAGGAGCAGTATCAGCTTATACTGTTTGACTATAGAGGAATGGGGTATAGCACTAATAGCGACACGGCTTTCAGCATACAAACACTTGCTGAGGATGTGTTTGCGCTCTGCGAACATTTAGACATCAAAAAAGCTGATATATTGGGTTGGTCTATGGGCGGTTATGTAGCACAAATGTTTGCGCTGAAGCATCCCGAACTCGTATCGCGGCTGATACTTTATGCTTCTGATGGAGGTGATACCATAGTCATTGATCCTGATCAAAGGATACTCGATATGTTGGCTGATACTACCTCAGGACCGCAGGGATTGTTTGGAACTTTATTCACTCCACGCTGGTTAGAAACACATCCTGACCCCTGGCAATATTTCCCCAAACCACAAAATGGGTTTGACAGCGAAACTATCATGCTTCAAAATAAGGCAATAACAAAATGGATGGAATCCGGTGGTGGCTCCGTAGGACGATTGCATGAACTCAAGATGGAGACCTTTATAATTACCGGAGATGATGATGCAGTAACACCATATCAAAATTCGGAGCTATTGGCTGATTCAATTCAAAACTCCACTTTGATTAAGATTAACAATGGGGGACATGGGGTCATGTATCAGTTTCCAGACTTGGTGGCGGATTATATCCTGGCATTCTTGAATCATAGGCAGGAGTAGCTTCGTATAGGCTCACTTCATCCATTCAAAAACCTGATAATGATCTCCGTTCATACCTGATCTTGTATAAACAAGCTTTGCTTGATGGTTTGAATTGTCAACGTATAACCTGATGCCTCCTACTGAATGACTTTCTTTTGCCTGATTCAGTATATGCTCATATAACGCTTTGTAAACCCCTTGTCTGCGGTGTTCGGGAAGCACATATACCGATTGTATCCAGTAAACTGTTCGGTTTCGCCAATCGCTCCATTCGTAGGTGATAAGCAGCATTCCAACTATTTTATTACCTTCTTCAGCTACATAATAGCATCCTTTTGACGGATCGTTGAATACTGCCTGGATTCCGCTGCTTAGAGTATTTTCATCTAAATGCAGCTTTTCGGTCTCTAATGCCATATGTTGTTGAAACGTGCATAGTATGGACAGCTCTTCAGGTTTAGCTTTTCTTATTATCATCGTTTGAATTTTAGTTACTTTTGCTGCTTTATCATCGGGTAAAATTATTGATTTTATTAGTATCATAGAATTGCGATGAGCGATCAAATCAAACATGAATGCGGTATTGCTCTGATTCGTCTTTTAAAGCCGTTGGAGTATTATCTGGCCAATTACGGTACTTCGTTTTATGGATTGCAAAAGCTGCACTTGTTGATGCAGAAGCAACATAACAGGGGACAGGACGGAGCAGGTATAGCAGGAATTAAATTATTTGTAGAGCCGGGTCAGGAATATATCTCAAGGATACGATCGAACTCATCAACTCCTATGAAAGATATTTTTAATCAAGTATATGATGCGTTTCAGGAAGTAAAAGAGAAATATCCGGCTCGGCTTAACGATGTACAATGGTTGAAAAAAAATCATGGATTTACCGGTGAAGTGTTTCTGGGGCATTTGCGATACGGAACCTACGGAGCCAACAGCATTTTAAATACCCATCCCTTAGTGAGAGCCAACAACTGGATGACTCGGAATTTGGTTTTAGCCGGTAATTTTAATATGACCAATCTGGATGAGCTTTTTAATAAATTAGTTGAATTAGGGCAGTATCCGCATGAAACTTCTGATACGATCACTGTATTGGAAAAGATTGGTCATTTTTTAGATGAAGAAAACGAAAAATGCTATAGAAAATATAGGGCTTCGGGATTGAGTAAAAAAGAAATCTCACATAAGATAGCTGATGAGATGGATGTGCGTCGCATTTTGGAGGAAAGCTCGCAATATTGGGATGGTGGTTATGTGATAGCAGGTATGATAGGTCATGGTGATGCGTTTGTGTTACGCGACCCGGCAGGAATACGACCGGCGTATTATTATGCCGATGATGAAGTAGTAGTTGCTGCATCGGAACGACCACCTATACAAACAGCTTTTAATCTGCGCTCTGAAATGGTACATGAACTAAAACCAGGACATGTGCTAATCGTCAAACGGGATGGGAAATGGGAAGAAGTGGTTTATAAAAAACCTACGAAAAAAAAGGCCTGCGCCTTTGAACGGATTTATTTTTCAAGGGGAACAGATACAGATATATATAGTGAACGCAAGAAATTAGGACAGCTCCTTATGCCTGAAATTTTGCAAGTGATAGACTATGACCTGGAAAATACTGTGTTTTCATATATTCCTAATACTGCTGTAGTAGCATTTAACGGTCTCATAGGAGCATTACATGAGTATAGCGACGATCAGAAACGTGATCAAATCATTGCGCATGCACACAATCTGACAAGAGACAAGTTGGATGAAATATTTCGCTTAAAGATAAGGGTGGACGATATCGCAGTGAAAGATATGAAGCTGCGTACCTTCATCAGTGAAGAGAAACAGCGGGATGACCTGATTGCTCATGTGTATGATGTTACTTATGGTGTGGTACGACCAGATAAAGATACCTTAGTTGTTATTGACGACTCCATAGTCCGCGGCTCTACCCTGCACAACAGCATTATCCGTATGCTTGATCGCTTAGAACCCAGACATATTGTCATTGCTTCTTCCGCTCCACAGATACGCTATCCCGATTGCTACGGTATTGATATGGCCAAACTAAGTGAATTTGCTGCATTTAAAGCTGCTATAGCTTTGTTGAAAGAAACACGGCAAGAGCATATTATTAATAAGGTGTATAAGCTTTGTAAAAGTCAGGAGCATCTTCCAAAAGAAGAGGTTGAAAATCATGTCAAACTGATATATAAGCCGTTCGCTGTCGAGCAAGTCTCGCAAAAAATCGCTGAGCAAGTTACACCTAAGGGGATCAATGCCAGAGTGTCAGTAGTGTATCAATCTATAGAAAATCTACATAAAGCCTGTCCTGAACATCTTGGTGACTGGTATTTTACCGGCGACTACCCAACACCGGGTGGAAACAAAGTAGCCAACCGATCATTCATCAATTATATCGAAGGACGGAACGAAAGGGCATATTAAAAAAACAAGGGATACATTAAGGTATCCCTCTTACCGTTTCGTTTAGGTTTATTATAAGTCACACTTTAGCGGCTATCGCATCACTCAAAGCTTTAAACTCATGTGCTTCAAACTTCAGCTTAGGTTTGCTAAAGTCAATATCATATATCGTATTGATAGGGATCAGATGAATGTGTGCGTGTGGTACTTCCAGGCCTACTACAGCTATGCCAATGCGATTGCACGCTACTACCTGTTCGATGGCTTTGGCAAGCTTTTTGGCAAAAAGTATCATAGACGCCAATTCGCTGTCTTCTATATCAAAAATATAGTCGGTTTCTTTTTTAGGGATGACTAAGGCATGCCCTTTAGCTATGGGATTGATATCGAGGAAAGCAAAGAAGTGCTCGTCTTCGGCAAGCTTATAACTTGGTATTTCTCCTGAAACAATTTTTGAAAATATACTTGCCATGAGGGTACGTATTTATCGTGATACTTCTAAAATTTCAAAAGTAATAATTCCTGCCGGTACTTCAATCTCAGCTTTTTCTCCAACGCTTTTTCCTAACAGTCCTTTTGCGATAGGTGAATTGACTGATATTTTACCATTTTTAAGGTCAGCTTCTTTTTCCGGTACTAATGTATAACTCATAGTAGCGTTGTTTTTCAGATTCCTGATCTTTACTTTGGAGAGCAACAGCACCTTAGTAATATCCATTTTTGATTCATCCAACACTCGTGCTGAAACTAATAAGTCTTGCAACTGGGAAATTTTTAGTTCCAACAGTCCTTGTGCTTCTTTAGCTGCATCGTATTCGGCATTTTCCGACAGATCGCCTTTGTCTCGTGCTTCGGCTATCATTTGTGCTATTCGAGGCCGTTCTTTGTTGATGAGTTCATCTAACTCATCTTTTATACGTTGCAGGCCTTCTTGCGTAAAATATTTTATTTCTGCCATAGCAAATATGGGTGTTAATAAGAAAGTAAAAAGACCCTTGGCAGAGCAAGGGCCTTTTATCTTGCAAAATTAAATAATTTCTGTTTACCTAGTCTTTTTAGAAACTAATTCTTGCGCCTATAGAGTGTGTTCCGTTGAAGTGATTTGCTGTGCTGCGATAGGAATAGTCAACCGAAAAGCTTGAACTTCCTTCTTTACTTAGTGGCACCTGCACTGTGAATCCGGCACTGACACCTTTTTGTGCATTAGTGTTCAGATCGGTTTCTATAGCATCCCAAATACCTTCTTCATAGGTATAGCCTCCTCTAAGCAGCAGATAGTTCCTCAGACTGAACTCAGCTCCAACTGTTATCTGGTCTTTAGTGAATGAGTTGGACGTAAAATTACCGGCTAACGTAAAGCGATAGTCGTTTTCAAACAAGAAGTCGTAGGCAGTGCCTATCACAAGTTGGGCAGGCAGCTCAAAGGCTTCTTCACGTTGTTTGAGGGTGAACTGATTTTCTTGTCCGGGTATATAAACCCGTATCGCATTACCGTCTCCGGAGAATCGCATAGTAGGTCCAATATTCTTTAAGGTAATCCCGAAATGTATGTTCTCAAATGTTCCGGTCACATATTGAATACCAGCATCTAAGGCTACTCCTTGTGCGCTCAGGTCGCTGATACTTTGGGAAATAATTTTCATCACAAAGCCCCCATGGATACTGTTTGAAAAGGATTTGGAATAAGCTATTCCAATATTCATCAGGCTAGGTGAGAACGTACCTAATCCTCCATCGGGTGATTCGGTAGTTGTGATTGGTATATCACCAAAGTTCATTGACATAATAGCTAAGCCTAACACTCCCGATTCGCCCACTCTTTGTGAGAATCCAAACGCATTAATATTCACATCCGCACCTTTTATCCAGTTGGTATGCGAAAAATGAATATCGGTTTTCTTGCTGAAGGCTAGTCCTGCCACATTACTCCATGTACCTTCTAATCCTTTAATAGAAGCCATGCCGGCATTACCCCATCCTGAGCTTCGGGCCCATGGGTTGATCAGCAACTCGGCAGCACCTGCCTGTCCTGACCTGTCTTTGTTTCCGGCTTTCAAACCAGTAGCCCCCATAAAGACCAAGAGGCTCAGTGCGATTAAAGATCTAAATATATTATTCATCTTCATTCTAATTTTTTGTTCGCAATTCAGCTTGTATTAAAAGGTGTTCAGGTCAATAGGACGCAAGGTTCCAAACCATTTAACCACACGTTCACCTTCATCAGATTTTACGTGGATAATATATACACCGCTTGCAATAGGTACGCCTGCAAAGTTTTTAAGGTCCCAATCAATAGATGTCTTGGGCTCGTCTTTCTTGAACTGGCGTATTTTGGTACCACTGATATTGTAGATAGTAATCGTACATTTTTCAGGCAGGTTTGCAATTTTTATGCGGTTGTCAAGAGGATTTCTTTCGTAGGCCGAGTAGGCATAATATGGGTTTGGAACCACAGTGATCAGGTCAAGGTCTGTATCTAGCTTGTCCGGATTTCGTTGTTCGGCTGCCATATCTTTAGTAGAAAAGCTGTATTTGGGATAACCATTGTTTTCGGTCAGCTCGTCATAATTTGTTTCAAGCGGTATGAGTGCATGATGACGGCTGTAAGGTTTGGATACTCTGATACGTATCTTTACTTCATTTGATAGCCATTCTTGCCCTTTTACAGCTGTTGGCATGCCTACATACATGATCTGGCTATAGAAGAAGCTTGTTACATAAGGGAACTGTGTCTGGAACAAGGTATCCAACATATGGAATGCCATTTGACCGGCATCATAGGCAGGAGAGTAGAACTCCATATCTAACATATCGAATCTAAATCGGTCGTGCCTCATAATATACACATAGTGCTGTCCGGCAAATACAGGGCGTCGGCTAACTAAGCTGAACACATTGGGATCAAGTTCTTGTGGTATATCTGGGTCTAATGCAGGCGGGTTGAATAGCATATCCCTTCCGTTTTGTGCGGAGGCGTATGAGTCTTCGCCAAACATAATGTTCAGACGTTCTCCGGTTTCTATATTGATAGCGTATCCGGGGAACCATCCCATTCCATAACTACCTATATAATGAGGATCGTTTGGATTGTTGCTGGGTTCCAGGTCCATAGCAGAAGCTGCATTTCCTTCCTTGTCTACCGATGGCGAGCGACGCAGCCCGAGACGGTATGCATTACCTTCAGCAAGTGTACGGTCGATCTGCATTTCTAATACCGGACTTCTTGTCCACTTTGATTTATCTGGGGTAAGCACTATGTCCACGCTGGTCAGATTGTCGAAGCGGCTGTTAGCTTTAGAATCTTCGCTATAGGCCGGGCCGACCTGACTTTGTACGCCCCCTTGTCCGAAGTTGTTACCATAACTCACTAACGCATAAGGTGCCCATGTTCCTCCTATGATTTTTTCATAGTATTCAGAGGGGTCCCATGGCCTTTCCGGGTCGGTTGACATCTGCCAGTCATCGTCTTTTGAATCTTCCTGACTCTTATAGGTTCCCGAGCGTATCCAGTTGAGTGGCGAGCCCGGTTCATCGTTATCAGCTATTCCTCCTAACCAGCGACGCGAACTGTCGGCATAGTGAATGGTAGACTCAATCAGACCGTTGTTGGCAGCCAACACCCGGTACATCATCTTATTATCCTTGTTATTGCCTACACGATATGGGCCAGGCTTATAAGGCTGATTCACCTGTACCGAAATACCTCTGTCTAAGAATAATTGTTCGTCATTGGCAAGGGTAGTAGTATCTGAGTGATATATCTCTCCTGTAGTCAAATCTTTTAACACCCACTTGGAGATATGTTTACTTGCTGTATCGCCGCGTATTTCAGGTTCGCCCGATACATTGTATATTTTTACATACCGCAGTGTATCTAACCAGAACTCATAATCAGTACCTACAACGTTCAATGGATCAATAATTTTAACGTTAAGCGGGCCTGCATTCTTTTTATACACCGGATTATATGCTATGGGATAGTCGGGATCACCTAAACGGTTGTCGGGACCTGCCGGTGGTTTGTTCATGATCTCGTCTATAGTTTTTTCGGTCAGATCAAGGTTCATACCTCCGTTGCCGTGTCCGGCAATACGTGTGATCTCAGGTTGATCCCCGAAATTAGAACGGAATACAGTTCCATTTACAGTTTTATGTGGGATAGCTGTATAGGTTTTGATATTTTTACGACCAGCCAAATATGGGATCTTCTGTCCAAACAGGCCTGCTACTTCAGTAGGAGAATCAGAATAGGGCATATACTCGTTAAAGGCATAGGCAAGGGCTACATAATAGTATTGTTTATGGTTTACTAAACGAACATCGCCTGTTGCGAACGCATCTTGTGTAATCCGGAATGAGTGTTGAATTCCGTTATCGCCTCCGCGTACTTCAACTACAGGTACTGTAGCTCCTATAGATTCGTCGAAATAGTAGTTGACAATTTTTCCTACTCCATTTTTCTTATCGAATTGGGCTACCAGACGCACTAAAGCTGGGTCTTTGATATTTTCAACACCTACTGTGGGGTCTTTTAGCTGGAATATCTGATATCCTTCAAACCGATATATTGAGTCGCTTCTTTCACCTTCAAAAGATGGATTTGGATGGGGTTGAATGATATTCGGATCGTGCTCTTCATAGGATTCTCCAAAGTTATTGGATGAAGGTGAGTTTGAGATATATACTATCAATTCGCGGTCTAATTCCTGGAATGATAGGTCAGGTGCATTGGGTCCGTCAATTACTTTAAAGCAGTTGTCGAACAGTGCCTGACATTTATCGTCAACCACTCTAAGCAGATCAACAGAAGCTTTGGCACCGCCTGAGCTGGCTCTTGCCCATGGGATACCTACCGTAATATAATTTACTGCACCGGGTTTCAGTGTGAAAGGGCCGGCTGAGTGGAGGAATCGACGGTCGTTGGGGTCATTGGGCTGCCCGTTATTACCTGTTTCTTCTGTCCAGTAATATCCATCTTGATTATACCCACCATTGGGTGGCATTCCACCGGTACCCCAGTTGCAAGGGTCTGTATCGCCAGGGAACATGAAGTCGCATTCAGGGCCTACTACTCCAGGGTCTCCGGGGAAAGCATTTCCACCATACGACATAGGTTCACCGTATCTCCACTTACCGCGTAAAACATTATAATATTCTGGAGCAGTCCTTGGGTCACCCATTGGACTACTTGTGTTGTTATGGAACAGGAATCGACGCATACCAAAACGTTCGTTACCGGGTATGCCATCGCCAAAATTAATACCGTTGATGCTTTCATCGCATAGTTGTTCTTGTATGGTGTCTCCTGTTACGGGATCTACCGAGAAACGGTATTTAGGACGGTCGTAGGGCAATGGGTCCATATACGGTCCTTGGAAAAAGTCAACCCCAATAGCTGGTGGCTGAGCACCATATGATTCGGGTTCACCGCTACCATCAAAGTCTTTTCCATTATAACAATACCCTAAGCCACGTTGTACATCGCATCCTACAAAGTCGTCCCAGGCATAGCCAAGGTCGGGGTCAACCCATTGCGAGAAGAAAGTGTTAGTTAGTTCAAAGGTTGAGCGATTGATGATCTCATAACTATAGAATGTCATATTGTTGATCTCATCATTTGTAGCAAACGCAAAAGCTTGTGCGCGTATCTCAAGGCCGATAGCAGCACCATTTGTTTCGGTGTGGAAGTTTCCTTTATCGTTGAATACCCACCAAATAGTCTGGTCGCCTTTGATGACCTGGTCGGCCAAAACGGAACCCCATATCACTCCTTCTACACTTTCGTCCATAGTAGGGGTTTTAGTGCCGCACAGACTGTTGTCAATATCGTAGTATGGGTAATCACCGGCATAAGGATTATATTCTCCGTCACCGTCCACATCATAGAAAGGAGCGAGATAAAAGCTTTGTTGCTTTGAAACATCCCCATGTGCAGGCCAATCTAAGATTTCCTTAGGGATATTATATTCCTCATCGGGGATAAAAGCTCCAGTTATCGGATCGGTATGTCCTAAGAACTCATCCACCATTTCACGGGTCATTTTCCAGTGTCGGTCGAATTCGGCACAGGTAGCTTCGTCTATAGCGGCTGTACCGTCCACAGTGAGTGGTCCTGTCCAATAGTCGTTACCTACTTGTCGGTAACGTAATGCAGCTAACTTAAGCTGATTATTGATATCAAGGCCTCCGATCCAAAGGGCGGCGCTAAACATAGAGGTAGCTGAGCCACTTTTAGGGATAAAGTATTTAGCACCAGTACCTCCAACCAGGTCCCACCACATATCTCCTCCGGTATTGATACGCACTCTTGCATTATTGATGTCAAGCCATTCAAAACCGGCTGCTGGTGCACATCCGGCAGAGGTTTGCTTGAGTGGATAGGATGATTTATGGCCGTCGGTATCCTGAAGCTCCCTAGCCCAGCTTTGGCTGATAACCATTAACAGGGCTGTTGTTACGAACAGCGATCGAATAAAATGCTTCATTGTATATGTATTATTTTTTATATTCATAATGCTATATATGGGCTTAGAAGTTAAACATGACACCTATACGAATCTGACGTGGTGCACTATAGTTTCTTGGGTCGTTGACAAATATTTCATACAATTCCCTGAATGCGATAGGATCGGTTTGGGTATTGATCTGACGTTGCCATTCTGGTGCAGCAAGATATCCGTCATCATCGGGATTACCTGTGGCAGGATATACTCCTAATATATTTTTGGTATCTAATAGGTTCAATACTTGCACATATACGTTGAGAAATGCTTTACGGCTTTCTTCGCCTTTTGATTTATATAATTTCAGGTCGAAGTCTTTATCCACGCGCAGATCAAGGCGGAACTGCCATGGCAGGCGTGATCCGTAGTAGGTTCCTTTTAACAGGTTGCTACCACCGGTTATAGCGCTAGTGATATTACGGGCAGCAGTATATGGTGTACCCGAACCACCTAATACGGTAAGTGAGAATCCGGCATTTTCAAGTACGTTCACCGGTGCTTTATCTTTTTTCTCACGGCTGATGCGTGGGCCATTGTATTCGCGACCGGCACCGTAGCGATAGTCGAACAGCAGGTTGAACTGATGACGACGGTCCCAGGGCATGGCGATAGTCGAGCGAAGGTTAGGTAATCCGGCGGCAACAAGAGCAGCAGCGGTAGTTGTACTGGCACCGGTTGCATTGGCAAACTGAAGGGTATAGCCGGCACGGATACGGGCGTTGTTGGTACGACGTAAGTCATACTCTATTGTCAATCCTTTTACTGTCCCAAAGTCAAGGTTGTTAAACGAGGTATAATCCTTGGGATAGGCACCGTTGAATCGGTAAATCTGGATGTCGTTACGCATCTCACGATAAAAGCTGGTGAAAGTGATTGACGAGGTATTAGTGAGCTTTTGTGTAAAACCTAATTCGTAGTCAATAGTCTGTGATGGCTTGAGTGATGGGTTGTTCAACACATCACCTATGTGCTCAAAGAAGTAATAAATAGCCGGGTTTGAGAATAAATTACTTGTCGGACGCTGGGTGAGTACGTCGTAATGTGCAAAGAACAATGCTTCATCCGATATGGGGAATGAGAATGAGATACGCGGCATCACATTAAGTTGCGGGTCATAATCTTTGAATGAGCTGATATCGACAAATTGCTGATCAGGATTTACTATATAGGGTGCGATACCTGATCCGGCATCCAACACGCTGGGGTCTTGAATGACAGCACCCTGATCGTTGAACCAGGTGTTTTCGGAACGGTATCCTACGATTCGTGAAGGATCGTCTGTTTTATCCACATATACTGTATAGTCATTGCCTATTCCGTCAGGATGAACGATTGCCTGACCTTTGAGTTCTCTTACTTCACCGGCTGTGTACGCATTATATAATAGGTAGGGGTCTTTCAGAACTTGTTGATTGGCATCGAAGCGGTCCACCCGAAGGCCAATATTGAAGATCAGGTCGCGGAAAGCAAACTTGTCTTGAATATATCCTGCCATATAAATAGGTTGGAATGCACCTATAGGTCTGGTGTACATGCCGTTCTCATCTCTGGCAGTAAAAAAGTCTTCAAAACTTGGCTTGGAAGTCAGCTTATTGCCTTTATAGTCCATCCCGCTATAGCTTACATAGAAATTCCCGTCATTTAGCAGCTCATCAGGGCTGAACATGCCAATGTCGAAAATCTTGTCGGCAGCCGAGATGGTATGCCGTACGCCATATCTGTCATAATATTCAATGGTGTTATTATTATGATCGTATGAGTCGATTACCAGAAAATCTAATCCGTCAGCAGGCAATCCTAACTTTTCCCTCAGGTTCATATCAAATATGCGTTGTGAGTTGGCGTCGTATTTTCTGTTATACATGATGGTATCTACTATTCCGTCGTAGCTGATCACATATGGGTTTTGTTTATCAAGCTCAATCAGATGAAAGTTTGTCAGCCCGCGCATCAAAGTCCAAAGTCCGGTAGGGGCATATCCGACTGATCGGTTTGTGCGTTGTTCGTATTGGAATCCAAGTTTTATTTCGTGGTTTCCTATATCCATAGAACCGGCTACGTTGATGCTGAACTGATCGTTGTTAACCATCGAATAACCTGATTGATTGGTCCCTGGTGCCTGATATAGTCCGTAAAAGGTGGATGGGTTACTACCATTGAGCAATCCACCGCCAAGCTGTATCTGGTCGTAGTTTTGATAGTGACCGAATGTAAGCCCTTCATACGTATCGTAATAGCTTGAAGTATAGCTGGCTATTAGTGGATTCACGTCAAAGGGTGTCCATGTTACCAATGTGTCGTAATCCCATGAGTTGAGTACCCAGACATTATTATAAAACTTTCCGTTTACCGAATCACCTCCTATTTCGTAGGTGGGTACTTTATGCACAGAAAACTTGCCTATATATCCGTAGTCGAACAGGTTGTCGTAATGATATGGGTCACCTGATGAATTGATCTGTTTGGTATAGTCGGCTTGTATCGAATAGTACAGGTTTTTAATAAGTGATGCACTTTCGCTTGAGGTTGGGAAGCGTTGTGTAAAGCGTCCTAATACTCGCCAGGTGTTATTGTTATATTCTGTGTTTTTATCCCAGTTAAATAATGAAGCCGAGTATCTGAAAGAGTTTCCTCTTGAGATATTATAGGTACCCCCAAAAGTAAGGTTAATAGTTTCGGTAGTACGTATATTAATATTTCCTGATAGGTTGACGCTGTATCCTTCTGTATTCATCGAACGGGCAGTAGTTGTCATATCAGCTTGACGGACAAATTCGCCGTTCATATAAGTTCCTTCACCTCTACCTGTGGGACGGAGCGGATTAGCTTGAATACTTGCTAAGGTGGCATCGGAGGCTCTGTAGTATCCGTTTGATGAAATAGCTCCATCGCGCTTATAGCTGATATCACCTGCTAAAAAGAATCCCAACAAGGCTGTTGTTTGGTGCTTACCTTTAATCAGCGGTCCTTGTATATTGAATCCAAGTCTGTTATGTCCGTATGAGTCAAGCATTTCGGATGTCTCTAATTCTATTCCTGCGCCAAATGTACGTGATGGGCCTCGGGTTGTTACGTTAATGATCCCTCCTGTGGCATCGCCATACTGGGCAGGTGTTCCGCCAAGGATCACGTCAACCTGTTCGATGGCCGATTGAGGTACGCTGCTGCTTCCTATGACACGTACTCCGTCTATATACACGGCAGTAGCGTCTGAGCGGGCGCCACGAACGTTGCCACGCTCACCATCAGCCGAGAACACACCACCTACTGTGGCGGCAACAGCATCGGCCGATCGGTTAGGCATCTTTTTGATCTCCTCGGAAGTAACCGATGCACCGCTTGTAGTCTGGTCTTTGGAAATCAATGGTATTTTATAATCAATAACTTCTACTGTCTGCAAGTCAATAGAAGTGCTAACCATGACAATATCATAGAAGGTGATCTGGTTTGCCGTTATCACAATCCCTTTAACCGTTACCGGATTGTATCCTACAAAGGTGGCTTTCAGATCGTATCTGCCGGGAGGTATAGGGTTGATGACATAGTTGCCATCAAAATCGGAAGTGGCACCTCCGACTACCGTTCCGCCAATTTCAAGGACGATATTGGCAAAAGCAATGGGCTCCCGGGTGTCCTTCTCATAGACTTTTCCTTGTAACCTTCCCTGCTGGGCTTGAACAAAAGCTATGGAACTCAAGACAATACCCAAAGTAATTAGTAATTTTTTTAACATGCCATGAAAATTTATGTTCTACTATCATTTCGTGCGTTAAAGGCCGGTAAAGATAAAAACTATTTCACATTAATTAACAAAAAAAATTGGATTGCCGTTTCATTGTGTGCTTTTCTGATCCGTATCATTCCGTTTTTATTGATAAGGACGATTTAGAACAGCCTCATAGATAATGGCCTGCCGCAAGTCGAAAGGTTTCAACTTGTAAATCGGTTCTTCATCAATTTTATCACTGATCTCCTCATCGCTTAATGTAAAATCATTATCACTGTCAGAATCCATATATTCCAGTAAAATAGGTGAATAGCCTTTCCTGGATTGAACGGCAATTTCCGAAACTGACGGGCGAAAATCGGTCTGAGAAGCAGGATAAAAGTCTTTGTCATAGGTAGGTCTGTCCGAACTATCTTGGGTTGCGGGGGCCGCTGGAAGATATTCTTCTAACCATTCTTCTAAGCTTTTACTTTTCCTGGGCTTTTGTGGCGAACCCGAAGGTGCCGCTTTCTGATTCTTTTTGCTGCTCTTAACTATGGTGAGTACTACCCATACCAATATGAGCAAGATATAAATTAGGTCTTCCATTTTTTTGGTCCAATTTGGGGCTAAATTAGTGATTCTTCCCCAAACATGGATAGCTAAAGGACATGGTTAGTGTAATAATGTCAAAAAATCAGTAAAAAAACCTATTTTTGCCTTATGTGTTGCACAAATTGGATGGGAATAGCCGGGCTATAAATTGTGGATAATCTCTAAGATTTTTTCTTTTTTTCGTCTTGAAACCGGTATCCTGTCTCCATTACTCAAGGTAATCATCCCCCCTTCTTCCCGAATAAAGTTTTGGATATGCCGGGTGTTGATCAGATGGGATTTATGTGGCCGTATGAAGCTCCCACCTTCAAGCATGGCTTCTACATCTTTTAATGTTTTGCTTATCAACAGATGTTTTCCGTTAGTAAAATAGAAATGGGTATAGTAATTATCCGATTCACAACGAAGTATGCTATCTACGTCCACTACATGTTTTTTCTCTAAGGTTGAAAGAACGATCTTCCTGGTTTCGCTCATAGACGATTTCAGGTTGCTCAATAATACTTCGTAATTTTTCATACTGCTTTCTTTCTCTTTGTGCATCCTGACTTTTTCAACCGCATCCATTAATTCTTCGGGTACTATGGGTTTGAGCAGATAATCCAGAGCTGCATAACGTATGGCTTTGATGGCAAACTGGTCGAATGCGGTAGTAAATATCACAACAAATTCGGGTAATTCTTTGTACTCTAAGAGTCTGAATCCGCTTCCATCGGGCATCTCAATATCTAAGAAGACCAAATCCGGTCGATGCTTTTGGATCATCTCACGAGCCGATTGTACCCCAGTAGCCTGAGCTACTACCATCACATCAGGGCAAAACCGTTCCAACAGCCCTACAAGGGTTTCTCTTGATTTAAGCTCATCTTCAACTATTATACATCGTATCATGTCAAGAGGTGTTTAATATTATTGAACATTATTGATTTTTGATCGATTTCTATTTGTTACATCATGTTGCCATGAATTTGTATTTCGACGCGAGTACCCTTAGCATGTCCATAATCATCCATTAAATCGATGACCTGAACGGCATAGGTCTCATTGGTATATTGGTTGAGTACCTCTAACCGTTCACTGGTGATCAGCATACCTTTCGATTCTCTTTCAATGCCTGATGCCTTCTTTATTTCTGATGCTCTGGCACGCCCTATTCCGTTATCTTCTACCATTACCAACAGGTCTTCGCCCGTCTGACTGATATCAATCAACAATTGTCCCTTGCCTTTTTTGTGCATCAACCCATGTATCACTGCATTTTCTACATAAGGCTGTAAGATCATAGGTGGTATTTCTAAAAAGCTACTGTCGATGGTCGGATCAAGCCTGATGGCATAAGAGAAATTATCACTAAATCTCAGCTTCTCCAACTCAAGGTACAGCTCAATAGCAAGTAATTCGTTGTGAAGACTTACAAAACTTTCACGCGAATTACTCAAGGTTTGTCGCATCAGCTTGGAAAACTTTGACAGATAATGAATGGCATTATCAATATCGTTTTTTACGATAAAGCTTTGAATGCTATTGAGCGAGTTGAACAAAAAATGTGGGTTCATCTGTAGCTGTAGCGCTTTTTGTTCCAAAAGAAACAGCTGTTTCTCCAACCCTAAATATTTCATCTGCATCTCATGTTTTTTTCTAACTGACTGAGTGCGTACGAATATAATAATAAAGATACCTGCTATCATCACTATCAGTGCTGGTATTCTGAACCACCAGGTCTGATACCATGGTGGTTGTATCAGGATATTGATCCGTATTCCTTCTTCATTCCAGAATCCGTCGCTGTTTGAGGCAATCACTCTAAACACATAAAAACCGGGATTTACACGTACATATTCGGCATAGCGCTGTGAAGCCTTGCGCTCGACCCAGTCGCGATTGAAGTTTTCGAGCTTATACTTATAATTTATTCTGGAAGGATTGGTGTAATCCAAGGCAGCAAACTCAAACGAGAAAATATTTTCGTTGTGGCGCAGGCGTAAAGTATCGCCTATATGAAAACGCCTGTCCATACTTTTGTTGAATATTTTAAAAGCAGTGATGCGTATCTCGGGTACTTGTGTGTTGATAAAAATCTCGTCTGGAGAGAACATATTAAACCCATTCATCCCTCCGAACAACATTTTACCGGATTGCATCCTCATGCCGGCATTGAGATTGAATTCGTTGCTTTGCAAGCCATCACTTACATTATAGCTTGTAAACCTGTCGCGTTCGGGAGCATAACGGGATAATCCCCAGTTGGTCGAAAGCCAAATATGTCCGTTGGCGTCTTCAAGGGCTTTATATACTACATTATTTGGGAGACCGTCGGTGGTAGTCCAAACCTTGAAACTCTCCTGATCAGGATCGAATCGAACCAACCCACCATTATAAGAACCTATCCAAAAAAATCCATCGTGCGACTGAGTCATCGAAAAGAACTGATTACTCAATGTGCCTTTTTCGTTTCTCAGCTCTTCAGGTATGCGATAGGTCTTAAACTCTTGCTCTTCAGGAAGATATAATGAAAGTCCGTTTAAGGTGCAAATCCATATCCGTTGAGAATTATCTTCTGACACACAATATACACGATTGGAAGGCAGGCTGCTTTCATGCTGCAGCTGATGCCGAAAGACTACAAAGCGGTCGGTATTTTTTTGCAGATAGCCTAAGCCATTATTTGTGGCAACCCACAGCCTGTTTTTACTATCAGAAAAGGTTGAGAGTATAAAATCATCCGGGAGGCTGGTTTCATCATTCGCTTTATGACGGTAGTTTTTGAAAGATTTGGTTTTAGGATCGTAGCGGTTTAATCCATCCGATCGGGTAGCAATCCAGAATATCCCATCTTTATCACGATGTATGTCTCTTATCTCGTTACCCGACAGACTGTTAGGATTATTTGGGTCGTGTTTCAAATAGCTAAAACTATTGTTCGACATATCCCATATGTTAATACCTTTTCCGGTACCTATCCATAATTTGTCTTCTCCATCTTGTTCAAAACACCATATAGAGTTATCCGACATGCCATACTGCTGATCACTTTTAGTCCGGTATGGCCTGAAATTAGGGGCTAACCGGCTTAGTTTGTTCAGTCCGTTAAATGTACCTATCCATACTGTTCCTTCTTTATCGGTAAATATGTCATACACACGGTTGTCGCTAATGGAATGGCTTTGATCGGGAAGATTCATGAATGCTTCTAATGATTCGGTAGCCGGATCATAGATGAACAGGCCCTGGTTATAAGTGCCTATCCATATTTTCTGTTGATGTTCATGTATGACTTGTATAGAACGTAACTTACCTGAAGCTTTAGGCTCTTTTATAGCTGCGGGCACATAAAAACTCATGCTGTCCGGTAGAAAATATGCGATGCCGTTTCGTGTTCCCACCCATAATCGCCCTTGCTGATCAAACAGCAAGCTTTGCACATGATTATCAGGTAAGGAGGTGCTGTCGCTGGGGATATGAAGAAAACGGGTCGTACGACGGGTGTCTTTTTCATAAAGCACTAATCCATTACTGGTAGCAATCCAGTAGTTGTTGTTAGTATCCTGTACCAACATATTGATATAATTGCTTCTGATGGGATTCCCATAGTCGTGGCTGAAAACCTGAAAAAAGCTGTTAGTAGTAGGGTCTAATGCGCTAAGACCGTTGGAGGTGCTTATCCAAAGTTTGCCGGTATTGTCAGCGGTGATATGGTTGATCCAGTTGCTGGTCAGTGAGTTGGGATTACCTTCTTTGGTAAAATAACTTGTGATTCTTCCATCATCTAAATTGATGGCATTCAACCCGTTTTCGGTGCCTACCCAAAGAATGTTATCATATTGATACAGAGTACGTATGCTTTCATTACTCAATCCTTGTTCACGGGTATAAGGTACAAAGGAATAGCCATCGAAACGGTTGAGCCCCTCCCAGGTACCAAACCACATAAAACCTTCGTCATCTTGACAAATGGTATAAACAGTGTTTTGACTCAAGCCCTTTTCAATGCTGATGTTTTCCGATAAAAAGCGGTTGAAGAACAACTCTTGTCTTGCTGCCGACAATATCAGGCAGGAACAAAGTATCGAAATAGTAATAAAATGCTTTTTGCTCATAGATGAGTATGTGTTACCAATACGGTCGACGTCTGGGTCTTACCCATTTCTTGCTGCGTTTTTGAGATGCTTTCATCATCCGGCGTGTTTCGTCCGACTGGCTTTGATAATGTGCCTTTTTTAAGTTCTTGTATTCCTTGTGTTCCGCTTTTTCAATAGCCTTTTCTTTTCGCTTTTGCGCTTTCTCCTGCCTGAATTGTTTGATTGTACTGCATCCGGAGGCTGAAACCATGAATGTCGTAAAAATAAAAATCATCAAGCTGTTCTTCTTAACTGACCGCCACATAATAACTCAAGACCATCCTACAAAAATACATTTATTTTTTACTGACTTATAAGGTCAGATATGTGAGTGGCAAAAAACCGTGTGTTGAAAAGCAAGCACATTCTTGCTTACAATCTTTTTAGATGGGTACCATCGGATTCCAAAATAAGCTATTTTTGTAGTCTGTTCAATATCATTCTATATGATTGACTTTATCACACATACGATCCGGTCTTTTTTCAGGAAGCGGTTAGTATGTATCTTTGTGTTGATGTTAGGTTTAATGTGGGGTTGCGACAAAGAGATACGAAATCCAAATATACCTGAGATTTTTTTGAATGTTACCTTAGACCCTAATTCAACTATATATCAACCACTTAATACAGTTGGAGGCTGGATGTATCTAACTTCAGAGGTGCCCAGCCGTGGTATCATCGTCCATCGTGTCACTATAGATGAGTTTGTGGCTTTCGATCGTATCCCGCCTAACGAACCCGACCGTTGTTGCCAAGGGACGGTATGTACCCGTTTACTCGTAGATGGATATTATCCTTTTGCCAAAGATACTTGTACCCAAACTATGTATTCACTTTTGGATGGGAGCATATTTGAAGGAGAAGGCCGATATCCAATGATACGTTACAACACCTTATATTCGGGTGGCTTGCTCAGGATATTCAACTAAGGCAATTGGTACTACAACTAAAAACTTAAACTCGAAATAATGATATAGGTTTAAAATCTTGGGATTAATGGTATGTAAAACAATCCCAAAATTTTAAACCTATCAATTATCACATCTCAATGAGGGTCGCTTCCTTTCTGGCAACAATCGGGAAGGCGATCATGGGCTTTCTGATCGGCAGGCATCTCGTCGGCATCATATCCGATTTTAGTGATGGCCTTCTTCAGTTTTTCTTTATCTGTCTTGCCTTTGCGGTATTCGATAGTTAGCTTTTTTGTCTCTTCATCCAATACTACTGATCTGACGCCTTTTTCAAACGCAATATTTTTCTCTAAGCGCGTTTTGCACTGATCGCAAATAGCAGAAGTTTGAATAGTAACGGTTTCAGTTTTGGAATCTTTGGCTTGCTGAGCCATTACCTGACTGCTGAATAAAAATAACATCATGCAGCCAATTGTCATCAGATTTTTAAATGTGTTCATAGTTGTTTCAGTTTATTTAGGTTTAACATTCATTTATTCAATAGTATATCGTAGGCCGGCATATACTTTTGCACCCATCAGCGGCCCCCAGATCATAGAAGCATCGAATGTGTTGCTAAAAGGGTTTTCATGATCTATGATAGGGTTTTTCTGGGTATAATTAGTTAGGTTTTCGCCTCCAATATACAGGTTTAGCTTGCGGAAGTTTCGGGTTATTTGTGCATTCAAAGTTACATAAGCAGGCGAATAAGGGGTGCCACTGTCAGGATCAGGTACAAGGGCCCAAAGGGGTAGTGAAGCCGGTCCGGTAAGCAATCCGGTAAGATCATATTGCCATCTGACTGAAGGCTTATACGAAAAGCTCAGTAAGCCTTTGTATTTGTTAACTAAAGGCCTTTCCTGTAATTGATCCATATACGTAACCTTCACATCATTATATCTGAAAGCTGCCGTAACATCCAACCCGTTCACCAATTCGTAATTGGCTTCCAATTGCAGGCTGTTGGAATAAGATGGCCCCTGAAGATTATACACCAATATTTCATACATGCTGCTATGTCTGTCTACCACAACCTGATTGATGAAAGAGGTACGATATACATCTAAGTTTAAAGCCAGCTCTTTGTTATTAATGGTAAAATACTGGCTTATATTGACACCAAAATTCCATGCTTCTTCCATTTTCAGCGGTGCGTTGATCCCGTTTATCATCCAATGGAATGGTTTGCCCGAAGCCAATGCAGATAAGTTTTCTGCGATCACCCTTGCCGATCGGAATCCTTTGCCTGCCGATACACGCACTATGGAGTGCTCGCTGATATTATAGCGTGCATGCAGGCGTGGTGTGATGAAAAGACCATGAAGGTTGTGATAATCGGTGCGCAATCCTGCTATGAAATTCAAGCGGGTGCCATCGCTAAAGGTATATTGAAAAAAAGCACCCGGCACAGCTTCAATCAGGTTGTTCACTACCTCTTCGCCATTAGAAGAAAATCGGTCATACACCATACTTAATCCGGTAGTATAGGAATGGCGCGTATCTTTGATGAACGACTGAAATAAAAGATTCCCATAATACGATTGCTGTGTGGCATCATAGCTACGAATGCCATAAAACGATGACAACTCATGATGGGTGAGCTGTTGCTGAAAACCTAAACTGGTAGCCGGCTTGTGAAAGATATACCCTGTTTTCAGGAAAGCCTCATACCGGGTATTAGTTACCTGAGTACCGTATAATGACTGCTCCGACTGTAGCAGTGAATGCGTGTATCCGCTTTGGCCGCCTTTTCTTGTTTCGTTCAATGCTTTGATGCCAAACTGCATCTCAAGCCGTTGATAATGAAAATCCCAGCGGTTGAATAAATTATACTGGGTGTAGAGCGGGTCATCTAAAAATCCGTCTTTGTTTCCATCATGTTTGATGCTGTTATTGCTGATATGCCCAAACAACATGGTCTTTAGATTTTTCCCCGGGTTGAGCCTGAAATTAAAATTGCCTTCTGAGCGTCCGGCCTGACTTTGAAACAGGTTAAAGAAAAACCGTTCGCTCTCTGCCGGCTTTTTAAACTCTACATTGATCTGTCCGGTGATAGATTCATATCCGTTGATCACCGATGAGGTTCCTTTGGAAACCTGAATGCTTTCCATCCAGCTTCCGGGTATAAACAGCAGTCCGAACCCATTGGCAAGCCCCCGCAAATTAGGGATATTCTCGCCCATCATCTGGGTGTAGATACCTGCCAGACCTAACATCTCAATCTGGCGGGCACCGGTAACCGCATCGCTGTACGAGACATCAACACTGGCACTGGTCTCAAAACTCTCCGACAGATTACAGCAGGCCGCCCGTTGTAGCTCACCCGAAGTTATAGTCGTAGCATTGACCGAACTCAAACGGGAAACAAAGTTCGTCTTAGCACGGTTAACCACTTCAACCTCATCAAGACTCAAAGGCTGCTGCATGATATGAAGCAAAGGACGACCATCGGCATGATAGTGAATAGTGTCGTTGGTGTAACCGACAAATGAAAAAATGAGATAATGACTATCCTTGACAGTTGTAACCTCAAACTTTCCATCTATATCGCTGACAGCGCCAGTATGTGTGCCTGCCCAATACACATTAACACCAGGCAAAGGGATGGTGTCGTGATTCACAAGTTCAACAACCAACCCATTGACATGCTGACCTAAGGAGTGAAATGCAATCAGCATGACTGCTACTAAAAGCAGATTTTTTACATAATATGTCTTCATTGAATTATTCTTTAATCAAATAATAGCTTGAATTTGCTGTATCTGTACGATACAGCTTAAGTCAGTGATTAAAGAATAAGGCAGGCTATTTTCAGTTGGTTGTAGGCTATAACGAGTTCTTGTCCTGTTTTGGGCGGTAGCTCCTGCACTATGATAACCGGACTTAGGGTCTTGTCTATCACAGCAGGGATGAAAATATCCGTTAGATTTGCTGATAAGACAAAAAGATCGTTGATGAGTTGTTTGCTGTCAAACTGCGGGAGCACAATATCAATCATTGCCTTGATATAATAATGTGCGTTGACACAGCAGGGTGCTTCAGAACTGTTGAACGATACAGTTGTCAAGTCAGTTTCTGTGGGTAACTCACATGAAGTTGCTGCTGATGCAGCATCCCCACAACAGTTGGGTTCGGATTTGGAACTATCTGAGTCGGAGCTCAACCCCCAAGAGCTTGTCATGGAACTCATCATAGAGCAATAATGAGTGTGCATATTCAGCCCGATAGAACTGAATATTACCATTGCAGCCAATGATAACGACAAAACCTTATGAAAAAACAAAACTCGCATAGTCAATGCTGCAAAAATAAATCAAAAAAAGATTTTAAATCTAAAATAAAACTTAAATAATTAAAATTCAGGTATCTATCCTTTACATTACCCGGTTTTGTAGCCTTGTTTGCATTTATTATGAAAGCTCTTAGACAAAATACCTTTATATTTGAGCATCAAAACAAAACTTTATGGATTATACAATTTTAAAACCCACTTTTGAAGACGGTGTAGTGGTTGTCACCATTTCAAGACCACAGGCATTGAATGCGCTCAACACGCGTTTTTTTGAAGAAATGGATCATTTTATTGCTTCTATAGCTAATGATGGCTCTATCCGTGTGTTACTGATCACCGGAGAAGGTAAGGCATTTGTTGCCGGTGCCGACATAGCTGAGATGGTAAACAAAAATCCTGAAGAAGGGAGTGCCTTCGGGCAATTGGGGCAGCATACATTTAACAGTATTGAGCAGCTTCCATTTCCTGTAATCGGTGTTATAAATGGTTTTGCGTTGGGCGGCGGTCTGGAGTTGGCGATGGCTTGCGACTTTCGTATTGCGTCATCCAAGGCAAAATTTGGTCAGCCGGAAGTTAATCTGGGACTGATACCCGGCTATGCCGGTACTCAACGTTTACCCCGTTTGGCAGGTCTGGCTAATGCTCTATATCTGCTTACTACAGCCGAAATGATTGGAGCTGAAGAAGCGCTGCGTATGGGATTGGTACAAAAAGTAAGCGAACCGGAACAACTGATGGAAGAGGCTATGCGCATCGCAAAGCTGATTGCTGTTAAAGGACCTCAGGCAGTGCGTAAAGTAAAAGCAGTAACAAGATTAGGTATGCGGTCAGGCTTTGAAGTTGGATCAGCCGAGGAAGCGAAACAATTCGGTTCTTTGTTTGGAAAAGGAAGCGAAGGCGAAGAAGGAATGAACGCTTTTTTGGAAAAGAGAACACCAAACTGGTAAAAACTAAAAATAAATAAATTTATTCATTATGAATTACGACGATCGTTTACAACATGTTTCCGTTTTGGGAGCAGCCGGTAAAATGGGAAGCGGAATATTACTGCTGACAGCAATAGAGATGGCCGACCTGAGCTTAAAACCGGAAAATAAAGGCAAATCTTTTATCTTAAATGCCATTGACCTGAGCGATAGCGGCCTGGCCGGATTGGTGGATTATATGCGTGCCCAGATTTTAAAGACAGCCGAAAAGAAAACAATTTGGTTGCGACAGATGTATGCCGACAGAACCGACCTAATCGAAAACTCGGATATAATTGAAGCATATATTCAGGATGTGATGCGCATTGTTCGCCCGACTACCTCTATGGAAGCAGCCTATAATTCGTTTTTGATCTTTGAAGCAGTAAGTGAAAACAAAGACCTGAAGGTCAAGATATTAAATCAAATTGATAGAAATAATCCAAAGAAACCATGGTACTTCACCAATACCTCATCAGTGCCTATTAATATCATTGAAAAAGAAGCTGCCTTAGATGGACGAGTATTAGGATTTCACTTCTACAATCCACCGGCAGTGCAAAAGCTGGTGGAACTGATACTGACCGATAAGAGCCTGCCGGAGATGAAACAATTTGCTTTGGGTTATGCCAGTGCATTGTGCAAAGTAGTAGTTCCAAGCAACGATATTGCAGGCTTCATTGGTAACGGACACTTTATGCGCGATGCATTGTACGGCATTGAGCAGGCACTAAAGCTTAGCAAAGAAATGCCGTTGACTCAGGCAATTTATATAGTTAATAAAGTTAGTCAGGATTATCTCTGTCGTCCTATGGGTATCTTTCAGCTGATAGACTATGTGGGCGTGGATGTGGTTCAGTTTATTATGAAGGTGATGAATCCGTTTATGAAAGACGAAAACCTGCACTCCGAACTGCTTGACCAGATGATGGAGCTTGGAGTGAAAGGCGGGCAATTCTCCAATGGCGCACAAAAAGACGGTATCCTGAAGTATGAAAGATCAGGACCTATAGCTGTATATGATATGGAAAACAAAAGCTATGTGCCTTTTGACAGCTTTCACACACAAGCCGATTCATGGATGGGAACTATGCCTGATGGATTCCAGCCCTGGAGAACGGTGATCCGCATAGGCGATAAGGATACGTACTTCACAAAATGGTTTAATACCGTCAGTCTTGCGAACAATAATGCCTCAGTGCTTGCTATGGCATATGGCAAAAATTCGGATGCTATCGGCAGGAAACTGGTTTCCGACGGTGTGGCAAATACCGACGAAGACGTAAATACCGTTATGCTGACCGGATTTTTCCATGCTTTTGGACCTATAAACACCTATTTTGTCTGATTTTTAAAAATTGTGATCATGAGAAAAAAGATATATATGGCTGCCGGTGCCAACACCATTTCGATGGGAACCGGACGTAAAGAGTTTAATCCCAAGAAAGAACGTCCCGGTTTAGAGTATTATATCCGTGAAGCCGGACAGGCAGTTTTGCGTCAAATAAACGATCCCGAAGCAATAGACGAGGTTGTGATCGGTAACTTCATTGCAGCACGTTTCAACAAGCAGGCTCATTTAGGTGGCTTTGCCGCTACCATTCATCCTTCTCTGGAGTTTAAGCCGTCCCATAGTGTGGAAGGTGCCTGCGGATCGGGCGGATTAGCACTGATAGCAGGAATACGATCCATCCTGGCAGAAACAGCGCAAATAGTTTTAGCAGTAGGCGTGGAAGTGCAAAATACCGTGAAAGCCATCTATGGAGCCGATATTTTAGCCGGTGCAGGATGGTTTCAGAAAAGAAAAAATGGCCATGCCTACTTCTTCCCCGGACAGTTTTCCGACAGGGCAGGAGCCTATTACGAGAAATATGGATATGACTATGCCCGCAAAGGAATGGCACAATGGTTTGTAAACAGCATTGAGAACGCACGACTTGATGAGACCGCACAGGAATTTCACAACAGCACGGCAGATCTAACTGGCTTGTACAACAAAATGGCGCCAAACGGAAAGAACTTTGTGGACCACCTGAACGTATTGGACTGCTCCAAAGTATCGGATGGCGCATCCGGTATCATCATCGCTTCTGAAGAAGGATTGGCAAAGTTGGGTATCGCTAAGAAGGATGCAGTGGAGATTATGGGTTATGCACAGCTTACCCGTAATATTACGGAAGACCCTGCCGATCTGACCGAACTTATTACTATTAAAAAAACAGCTGCTTTGGCCATGCAAAATGCCGGAATCACCATTGATCAGGTTGGGACAGTAGAAACCCACGACTGCTTCAGCATAGCAGGACTATTAGCTGTAGAAGCATTGGGGTTAGCCGAAAAGGGCAAAGGAGCCGCTTATGTTGCCGAAGGAAAAACGGCACGAAATGGCGAGATGCCGATAAATACTACTGGTGGACTCATCGGATGGGGACACCCCACAGGAGCTACCGGAGTGCATCAGGCAGTAACACTATGGCAACAGCTGACCGGGAAAGCCGGAAACGCACAAATTCAACTAAAAGAAAACCGACCCTACGGACTTTCTATTAATATGGGTGGTGATGATGTGACAGTAGTTTCTATAGTATATAAAAAAGCCTGATAATCAATAATTCAGATAAATTAAATTATAAATTAAGTTAACACAATAGATATGAAAAAATTTGCAGTTGTATTGGCAGGAAGCGGTGTGTACGACGGAGCTGAGATTCATGAGGCTACCCTGGCAATGCTGGCTATCGATCAGGCCGGCGCAAGCTATCAATGCTTTGCACCCGATATACCACAGCACCATGTTATAAATCATCTGACGGGCGAAGAGATGCCCGAAAGCCGTAATGTACTTATCGAAGCGGCACGTATTGCTCGTGGCAACATCAAAGACCTGGCTGAGTTTAAGGCCGACGACTATGATGTGCTACTTTTCCCTGGAGGTTTTGGAGCGGCAAAGAATCTCTCTACCGTAGCATTTGATGGACCAAACGCTACTGTAAACCCTGAAGTAGAAGCCGCAGTGAAAGCGATGCATGCGCAAAAGAAACCAATTGCAGCCATGTGTATCTCACCCGTATTTGTGGCAAAGATCCTTCAGGATGTTACCGTGACTATAGGATCAGACCAGGATACCATAGACACTATTGAAGCAATTGGAGCTACACACTCCTTAACCGATCATGGCGATGTGGTATTTGATGAAGAGCATTTGGTGTTTACCACTCCATGCTATATGTTACAGGCACAGATATCCGATATATGGGATGGAGCTTCAAACATAGTTGACTCAATCATGGAGTTCCTTGCTGAGAATGAGAACTAGGCTGAATTAATTCACGCCTTACAGACAAAAAAGGATGGGTGATCTTTAAGGTAGATCGCTTATCTTTTTTTATTTAGGTGGTTGAGCATTCAATTGAGCTGGTTTTGAAAAATCGGTAGATAATTAATTTTATTTAAATATTGTACTATGATGGATAATCTGGTGCATAAAGCCTTAACCAGAATTTGAAAAGCCAACTATTTCAACTCTTTACTTTTCTCAAATCAGCCATTCCAGTAAATAGTGATTCTTTTGGGAAAAAAGGAAACAAGAAAATTTTGATCTTCTGATCCTTTTGAGAGATTTTTCAGAAAAAGAACAGATTAGTCATCCCAAAGCAAGATATACATAAGCAGCCTATCAAGTCTGTTTAAAAATTCCAGATTTGGTCAACCCTTATAAAAGTTCTAATAAATTCTTTGATTTTTTATGCATGTTAGCCTAACCTATCTCAAGTTGATCTATGGTTGTATAAGTGATGTGAAGTCTTAACGAACTCCTTTTCAGTAGAAAACGTAAGTGTTGAAAAAAAATCAACTAAACAGGTGATTAAAATATTTGATTGAATCCAAAAGTTTTTAGTACCTTTGCGCTGTAAACAAATTTTAACGCAATGGACAATAAAAAAGTTGATGTTACAACCGAAGAAAAAATAAAAGAAGCTGCCAGAACCATATTTCACCGAAAGGGCTATGCAGCCACGAGGACAAGGGATATTGCCGAAGAAGCAAATATTAATCTGGCACTGCTTAATTACTATTTCCGCAGCAAGAAAAAGTTATTTGATATTATAATGCTTGAAACTGTTTCCGAATTTTTTCAAAGTATGATACCGGTTCTGAATGATGAAAACAGTAGTTTAGATCAGAAAGTGAAGCTTATTACATCCAATTACATTGGCTTTATTACAGAAGGACCCAATCTTCCCATTTTTATGTTGAGTGAGATACGTTACAATGTGGATGGATTATTGGAAAAATTGCCAATTAAGCCATTAGTAATGAACTCTATTTTTCTTAAGCAGTATCAGGAAGCCGTCACAAAAGGGAAAATAGCAGAACCTAATCCTTTACAATTCTTAATAAACTTATTGAGCTTGATTATTTTCCCGTTTATTGCCAAGCCTTTATTGCAAGAAGTTGGTGAAGTTGATGATACACAATTTGACACGATGATGCAGGAGCGTAGAGAACTAATACCTGTTTGGGTAAAAGCGATGATAAGAACCGAATAATTTTTTTAACTATAAGTTAATCAAATGATTAATTTAAACGATTAAATAAAAATATATGAGTAGGGTTAAAAGACAAAAACTGAATCTGTGGATGACAGGTATTCTGCTATTGTCAGGCACTGCTTTAATTGCGCAAAATAATGGGTTACTTTCTATTGATAGTTGTTATGTGTTGGCAGAATACAATTATCCGCTAATCAAACAATATGCGCTATTGGATCAGAGCCGCGACTATAATCTGTTAAATGCCGCACGTGCCTGGCTGCCTCAAATAGCACTCAACGCCAAGGCAACTTACCAGTCAGATGTAACGAAAATCCCGATTGATTTTTCGCAACTTCCCTTGCCCGGCTTGGATATACCCGAATTAAGTAAAGACCAGTACGGTATTACGCTCGATATTTCACAGACAGTGTGGGACGGTGGTACAACAAAAGCACGCAGCGAGCAGATCAAAGCACAATCATTGGTTGAAAACGAAGAGTTGAAAGTGAATTTATATGCAGTAAAAGAACGTATAAACCAATTGTTTTTCGGGGTTTTGCTGTTCGATGCCCTGTTAGAGCAAAATCGTATTTTTCAAAATGAATTGCAGCAAAGTTTTGTGCGTGTAAAATCGCTTATTCACGGAGGCCTGGCCAATCAGAGCGATCTGGATGTTGTGCGCGTTGAGCAATTGAAAGCGAAACAGACTGCAACACAGATTTCACATAACCGAAAAGCCTATTTAACCATGCTTTATGCTTTTATCGGCAAACAAGCAGATGAGCAGGTTGAGTTGCAAAAACCGCTTATTCAATCTACAATGCCGGAAGAGAACTTGCGTCCTGAGCTTTCACTTTTCGATAGCAGGGTGGCGTTTTTTAATGCGCATAACCGCGAAATAAAAGCTGATTTAATGCCCAAGTTCGGACTGTTTGTTACCAGCGGATATGGGAATCCGGGGTTGAATATGTTGAAAGATGGCTTCACTTCCTACTACATCGGCGGAGTGCGTATGTCGTGGAATATAAGCAGCTTTTACACTTTTAAAAATCGCACAAACCAACTCAACACACAACGGAACATGCTTGCGGTGCAACGCGAAACATTTCTTTTTAACACCAACTTGCAGTCAGCAGCTAAGCAAAATGAGATTGAAAAGTACCACGAACTGCTTGCAGATGATGATGAGATTATCGCATTGCGACAATCAGTAAAACGTGCCACAGAGGCAAAAATGAATAACGGAACGGCTAATATTACCGATCTGATTCGCGAAACCAACGCCGAAGCTTTGGCTAAGCAGGATAAAATTTTGCACGAATTAGAGCTGTTACAAGCTATTTATAATTTGAAATACATAATCAATAATTAAAAGTAGAAAGAGATGAAGGCTTCAATTTTTAACACCAAATATATGCAATTCCTTCTAATAATCTTGCTGTTCACTGCCTGCAACAACAAGAACAGCAGGTATGATGCAAGCGGTGTTTTTGAAACTACTGAAATTGTGGTTTCGGCAAAAGCTAACGGTGAAATTTTGTACTTCGACCTGATGGAAGGACAGGAAGTTAAGCTGGGACAATCCTTGGGACTGATTGATACCACACAGCTCTACTGGCGAAAAGTGCAGCTTCAATCGAGCCTGAAAGCGATGGATAGCCGTCAGGTAAATGTAGCCGTGCAGGTGGCGGTGTTGCAAGAGCAATTGACCGCAGCCCATCGCGAAAAGGAGCGTTTCACTCAGTTAATCAAGGAAAACGCCGCCAATCAAAAGCAGTTGGATGATATCAACGCACAAATTGCTACGCTTGAAAAGCAAATTGCGGCCCAGACAGAAACGCTGAAAAACAGCAACAGCAGCCTGATCAACGAACAGCAATCGCTTTTGGCACAAATGGCGCAGATTGAGGATCAACTGAAAAATGCGGTGATTAAAAGTCCGGCAACAGCCACCGTGCTGGGGAAATATGCAGAAGCTGGCGAACTTGCTGTTCAGGGAAAAGCACTGTTTAAGCTGGCCGATATGGAAAATATGTTTTTGCGCGCCTACATCACGGCCAGTCAATTGATCGAACTGAAAATCGGACAAGCAGTAAAGGTATTTTCCGATATGGGAAAATCAGATCACCGGGAATACGAAGGCACCGTAAGCTGGATATCCGACAAAGCCGAATTTACACCCAAAACCATTCAAACCCGTGATGAACGAGCTAACCTGGTTTATATGGTAAAAATTGCCGTGAAAAATGACGGATATATTAAAAAAGGAATGTACGGAGAGGTTTTATTTAATTGACAATGGACAATGGACAATGGACAATGGACAATGGACAATTGACAATTGACAATGGACAATTAACAATGGACAATGGATAATTGACAATGGATAATTTAACATGTCAATTATCAACTGTCAGTTAATCAACTATTAATTAAGAATGATTCAAGCAAATAACATAAGTTTAAATTACGGCGGGGTTTCTGCTTTGAAAGATATCTCTTTTCAGGTGGAACGTGGTGAAATATTTGGCTTGATTGGTCCCGATGGTGCAGGAAAAACAACGTTGTTCCGCATTCTGACTACGCTATTGCTTGCCGATAGCGGTACGGCAATAGTAGACGGATTGGATGTGGTACGCGATTACAAGGTAATCCGCACCAGAGTTGGCTATATGCCAGGCAGGTTTTCGCTTTATCAGGATTTAACGGTAGAAGAGAATCTAAGCTTTTTCGCAACAGTTTTTGGAACAACTATCGAAGAAAACTACCACCTGATTAAGGATATTTACCAGCAAATTGAGCCCTTCAAGAATCGTCGGGCAGGCAAACTTTCGGGTGGAATGAAGCAAAAATTAGCGCTGAGCTGTGCCCTGATTCACAAGCCGGCAGTACTCTTTTTAGATGAACCCACCACCGGTGTTGACCCGGTAAGCCGTAAAGAGTTTTGGGAAATGTTGAAGCGATTAAAACTGCAAGGCATCACTATTCTCGTTTCCACGCCCTATATGGATGAGGCATCACTTTGCGACCGCATTGCGTTTATTCAAAAGGGCAAGATTCTCACAATCGATCCGCCGGAAAAGATTATTGCTGATTTTCCATACAAAGTGTTTGCAGTGGAAGCGGATAATAATTATAAGATTCTGAAACAACTTCGCCAAAGCGAAAGTGTGCGTTCGGTTTTTAGTTTTGGTGATTCATTGCACGTGGTTTTTAAGGATGTTTCGAAAATCGAAAAGGAACAAATCAATGCAGAATTAAAGGAAATTGCACCAACAATTGAGGATTGTTTTATGGCACTAGCTAATAATTGACAATGGACAATTGACAATGGATAGTGGACAATGGACAATGGATAATGGATAGTGGAGAATTGATAATGGATAATGGATAGTGGACAATTGATAATGGATAATGGATAGTGGACAATTGATAATGGATAATGGATAGTGGACAATTGATAATGGATAATGGACAGTGGATAATGGACAATTGACAATGGACAATTGACAATGAGTAATGGACAGTGGATAATAAAAAAAAGAAATAAAGACATGGAAAATGAGCAGTTTAATAAAAACAAAGAGGTGTTAATTGTTAATTCAGACTTGTCGATTATAAAAGTTAATAATCTGACAAAATCTTTCGGCAATTTCACAGCTGTTAATGCTATCAGTTTTGAGGTTTCCAAAGGTGAGATATTTGGTTTTCTGGGTGCGAATGGTGCCGGAAAAACCACCGCTATGCGGATGCTTTGCGGGTTGAGCAAACCCACTTCGGGGCGTGGAACGGTAGCCGGCTTCGATATTGAAAAACAACCCGAGCAGGTGAAGAAAAACATCGGGTATATGAGTCAGAAGTTTGCGCTTTACGATGATTTGAAAGTGTGGGAAAATCTGCGACTTTTTGGCGGAATATATGGTATGAAATCGGATGAAATAGAGGATAAAACAAACTTAATTCTACATGATCTGGGCTTTGAAAATGAACGAAATACGTTGGTAAAATCACTGCCTTTGGGCTGGAAACAAAAATTAGCTTTTTCGGTTTCCATATTTCACGAACCAAAAATTGTCTTTCTCGACGAACCCACTGGTGGTGTGGATCCTGCCGCACGACGGCAATTTTGGGAACTGATATACGCTGCAGCAGAAAGTGGCATAACCGCTTTTGTTACAACGCACTATATGGACGAAGCAGAATATTGCGACCGGGTTTCAATTATGGTTGATGGTAAAATTGTGGTATTAGACACCCCAAAAAGCCTGAAAACGAAGTTCAACGCAGCAAATATGGACGAGGTGTTTCAACAACTTGCGCGAAAAGCAAAACGAGTTGAGGATGGATAATTGATAATTGACAATGGACAATTGACAATGGATAATGGACAATTGACAATGGATAATTGACAATGGATAATGAAGAATATAAGAAAAGTAATGTTTAAAAAAAAATTAATGACATGGAAAATGTAGTTGCAGTTAAATCGTATGCTTTTGCAATTAGAATTGTGAAGTTATACAAGTTTTTATCTGAGGATAAAAGAGAGTTTGTGCTTTCAAAACAGTTACTTAGATGTGGTACAGCTATCGGAGCTTTAATAAAAGAAGCAGAACATGCTCAATCAAAAGCAGATTTTTTGAATAAAATGAACGTTGCACTGAAAGAAGCTAATGAAACAGAATATTGGCTGATGTTGTTGAAGGATACAGAATACATTGATGAAAATGTTTTCCAATCCTTTCAGGAAGATTGTTCCGAAATTCTGAAACTCTTAATCAGCATTGTTAAAAGTACAAAGAAAAGCTTGAAAAGATAATTGACAATGGATAATTGAGAATGGATAATTGAGAATGGACAACTGAGAATGGACAATTGAGAATGGACAATTGACAATGGATAATTGTCAACTATCAATTAAAAATTGAATAATAATGAAGCAGTTTATTGCATTTGTAAGAAAGGAGTTCAACCATATTCTGCGCGACAGGCGTACGATTTTGATTTTGCTTGTGATGCCAATAGTTCAGATTATTCTGTTTGGTTTTGCCATAACTACCGAAGTAAAAGATACACCTATGGCAATACTCGATCCTTCGAAAGATGAAGCTACCCGGCAAGTTACCGAGCAACTGGCGGCAAGCAGGTTTTTTACACTTGTGAGCGAGTTACGCAGCACCGAAGAGGTTGAAAAGGCATTTCAAAAGGGTGATGTGAAATTGGTTGTGGTGTTTAGCGATAACTTTCAGAGCAATCTGTTTCATACCGGCGAAGCGGCTGTCCAAATCATTGCCGATGCTTCCGACCCAAATCAGGCAAGTACGTTTACAAATTATGCCTCCAATATTATTACCACGGTTTATTTGGATTTGGCAAGCAAAACTCAAATCATTACCGGAGATATACGACCCCTACGTATTATCCCGGAAATAAAAATGCTCTACAATCCGCAAATGAAGGGCGCGTATAGTTTTGTACCGGGCGTGATGGGACTTGTATTAGTACTGATTTGCACCATGATGACGTCCATTTCCATTGTCCGCGAAAAAGAGATGGGCACCATGGAAGTATTGCTCGTTTCGCCGGTGAAGCCCATTTATATTCTCTTAGCGAAAATAACCCCCTATTTTGCACTGTCCGTCATCAATCTGACAAGCATTTTGCTTTTGTCTGTATTTGTGCTGGGTGTGCCTATAAAAGGAAGCCTTTCCCTGTTGATTCTCTTTTCATTACTTTTTATTTTTGTGGGATTGACCTTAGGGCTGTTGGTGTCCAATATCGTTAAAACGCAGGTTGCAGCCATGATTTTCTCAGGTGTGGTGATGATGATGCCCACGCTGCTGCTTTCAGGGATGATATTTCCGATCGACAGCATGCCGAAAATTCTGCAATGGATTTCAGTCATTCCACCCAATCGCTGGTATATTGAAGGTGTGGTAAAGCTGATGATACAAGGTGTTAGCGCTAAATTCGTATTGAAGGAATTTGTCATTCTGGGCCTTATGGCAGTCTTGTTATTAGCAGTGAGTTTGAAAAAGTTTAATGTCCGATTAAGCAAATAAATAAGTGCGATGTTAAGGTATTTATTAGAAAAAGAGTTTAAGCAGATATTTCGGAATGCATTTATTTCGAAAGTAATACTGGTTTTGCCCGTTGTATATATGCTGATTTTCCCCTGGGTCGTAAACCAGGAGATTAAAAATCTGAAACTGAGTATAGTAGATAATGACCGCAGCACATTTTCGGAACGATTAATCCATAAGATTACCGCTTCGGGTTATTTTCATTTATTCGAATATACCGCTTCAAGCGCTGATGCGATAGAAAGCGTTGATGCTGGAAAAGCCGACATAATTCTTGAAATTCCACGAGATTTTGAAAAAGATTTGTACCGCTCGGGGCAGACGAACGTAATGATATCGGCCAACGCTGTAAATGGTATGAAAGGCGGTTTAGGCAGTGTCTATCTGTCGGGCATTCTCAATGACTTTGCAAGTGAATTAACTGCTGCACAAGGCATTCGCACACAATCGTCGATAGTGGAGCCGCAATTCAAATTCAATCCAACGCTTGACTATAAGGTGTTTATGATTCCCGCAATATTTGTAATGCTGCTGACCTTGCTTACCGGATTTTTACCTGCCCTTAATATCGTTAGCGAGAAAGAAATGGGTACCACCGAGCAACTCAATGTTACTCCGATGAACAAAGCCATTTTCATTCTGGCCAAGCTGATTCCTTATTGGATAATGGGCATATTGATTTTAACCATCACTATGGGTCTTGCCGCACTGCTTTATGGCTTGATTCCTGGCAGTTTTACAACAATCTATATCTATTCCATCGTTTATATTCTTGCCGTTTCGGGTTTGGGAATTGTCATTTCAAACTATTCAGATACCATGCAGCAAGCAATGTTTGTGATGTTCTTTCTTTTATTGATAATCATTCTGTTAAGCGGACTTTTCTCTCCTATAAGCAGTATGCCGGAATGGGCACAAGTCATTACAGCTTTCAATCCATTGACGTACTTTATTATTGTTATGCGTGCTATTTATCTCAAGGGCAGTGGGATGCAGGAATTGCTGCCCCAATTTTTTGTGCTTTGCGGATTTGCAGTTGCCTTTAATGTTTGGGCGGTATTGAGTTATAAAAAGAGTCGGTAAATTTGAGCTGACTATGCGTTTTTTTAATCTGTTTCAAAGTCAGGCAGGGCGTTCAGTGTCGCGCAACCAACTATGTAGCTTTGATTAAAAAGGCGATGATTGCGGCCGGTTTTGAAGATATTCCGGTGGGTACTGTTTCCTTCACAAGCGGACTCAATGAACAACCCGGTTTTGAAGTGAAATAGTGGAAATTTATCAAAGTAATCGCTGCGGCAGTAATTTATGCCGATTGTCTTTCGCAGTTCTACTACTCTACCGCACCTTGAGAAACCGAAAAAGGAGGTGCAAAGCGGCGGCAAAAACAGTACCTGGACTTGGGCGTTAAAGCTGTGGAAAGGAATGATGCCAACCGCTTGTATGAATTGGCTGAAATGGCAGCGAATGAGTTTTTAGCCATCAATAGTTGAAAAAAAAGTGCAGCGTATCGGCATTGTGGGCAAAATCTGCGTGAAATACAATGATTTTGGTCATAAAAACGTGGTCAACTGGTTGGTTGAACAAGGTGTAGAACCCGTTTTGCCACCCATCACAAAATTCTTTATTAACTCATTTGCTAATTGGGAAGCGCGAGTTCAGGGAGATGTGAAAGAGCGGACAGTCCTAAAATTTCTCATGGACTTTGCTGAAAGAATAGTCTATAAATTGATTCGGAAAATGGAGAGCAAAATAGTGCATTATCCATACTATATCCCTATATCGGATGTTCACGAAGATGCCAAACATGCTTCTGAAATTGTCAGTTTGATTGTTCAGTTTGGCGAAGGGTGGGGAATTCCGGCCGAGTTTGCCGGATTTGCCCGAAATGGAATCAACAATGTGGTCAGCCTGCAAGCTTTCGGCTGCATTGCCAACCATATTATTTCCAAAGGAATTGAAAAGCGCACCCGGGAATTATATCCCAATCTCAATTTGCTTTTCCTTGATTTTGACAGCGGCATGAGCGAAGCAAATATCTTTAACCGCTTGCATTTTATGATAAAACAGTGAATTTCATCTACCACTGGTCACAACTCAAATAAGCATTCATTGTAGGATTAAAGTTTTGGATAGTATTCGTTTTTGTCAGTGGTTTAGGAAGTTAAGTATATGGACAAATCGCTCAACCACCATGTTCTCCTGTGAACTATCTTTCGCCCTGCTCAACCACCTGCCTTATGAAATATTGGACTATAATAAATTGTTGCTTTAAAGTCGGAAACCATTTAAACAAAAAAGCAAAGTCACGGAATGAAAAGAGTGTAGATGATCAAATGCTTAACGATATTCAAAATATGGAAAGCAAAATAAAACAATGATTAATACGTTTAAAAATTGATGAGTAATTTTTGATGTTATGTATGGAAAAAGCGAATCGACATAAATATTTTGTTCATTATTCTCTTATTGTTTGTACAATATTCATTCAGGTTATAATTCTGTTATTCTTTTATAATGAATACTTTAATGGAAAAAAATTAAATCTGTTGGAAAAACAAATACAAGAGGCGTACTCGTTAAATGGTATCTTGGAAAGCTCAAAAGAAAATATTTTAAGTGCTCAGGTGAACTTGCAGAATTACGTTAAAAACAATGAAAAAGAGTCTTTAGAGGACTTTTTTCTATCGTTAAGGAATTTACATAGAAATTTAGATAGTATCGAAGATTATAGAAAAGAAAACTTAAAATTAGAAGTCATTTTTGATTCGCTGCAGGAAGAGCCTACAACACTTTCGGGTTTACAAGTATTAATTGATTCGATTTATGACTTATCAAAAAAAAGCATTCCTAAAAGTATTTCATTACCAATAGAAAGTTTTGAAATTGAAGGATTAACATCTGAGGTTGATATTAATATAGAACATCGGTCGGATAGCATACCTCCAAAAAAACTATTGGCCCGATTAAGGGACGCCTTTGCAAATGATGTGGCAATTAAAAAAGAAATAACCATTATTACCACAAAATATGGAGATACTTTAAATAGAGCTATTATAAAAAACATGATGGATAGTATTATTGAGATTGTCAATACCCACTATCTAAGCGAATTAGAAAAATATCAGGCTTATTATGATAATACGTCTTATAAATTTGATGGCGTGTATAAAATATACGATCAACTCATCTCTATAAGTAACAAATGGATGGAGGTGTATAGCGTTGCTATAACTGATTTTGAACAAAACTTAGAAGCACAGTATGCAGAACAAAATTCAAAAACAAATAAAATCAGAAAATATACTGTTTTGGGATTAATGATACTTATGTTTCTCGTTTTAGCTGTAATAATTTATTATACAAGACAAGCTTTTTTGTACGAAAAAAAACTACAGGAAGCTAACCGGATCATCAAAATGAATCTTACCTTCAAGAACCGGATTTTAGGAATGTTGAGCCATGAAGTTCGTTCACCACTTCGTATTATAAATCTTTTTATTGATAAGATAAGTAAAAAAATTGAAGACTCAAAAATTAATGAATACTTAAGCTCAATTAAATTTACTAATAATTCATTGTTAATTCAGGCGAATCAAATATTAGAATATGCCAAGAATCAAGAAAAAAAGATTGAGCTCGTAAATATTAGAGTTGACCTGAAACGCGAAATTGATGCTATTTTAAATGCCTTTCAGCCTTATATTGAGTATAAAAACAATATTTTTAAATTGGAAAATGAAATTCAACCTAACACTTTCGTTTTTGCTGATCACGTAAAAATACATCAAGTGTTTATGAACATTTTAGGGAATGCCAATAAATTTACCGAAAATGGTAAGATAAGCGTGAATGTTAAAACGCAGGCGAATCATAATTTTGTACGGCTGTATGTCGTCATATCTGATACGGGAACTGGAATCTCAGAATCTGATTTACAAAAAATATTTGAGCCTTATTATCAGGGAATGGTTTCTGATGAAATTGAGAATGTTGGAGCGGGTATAGGATTGAATTTATGTAAAGAGATTATAGATTCTTTTGGTGGCGAAATTACTGTAGAAAGTAGTCTGGGAATTGGAACTACAGTTACTTTTAAAATTGACTTAAATAGAACAGTATGAATGAGAAGCAAGAAACTATTGTATTTCTCTTAGGTGATGATCATAGTATTGTGCGTCAGGGAGTTCAAATTATAGTTGAGGAAATCTTTGAACATGCTGTTTTTTTCCACGCATCTACTTTACACCAAGTAATTCTCAAAGTTAAAGCACATGATATTGATATTGCTGTTTTGGATGCTCAATTTCCAGATGGTAACTGTATTTCAATACTCCCCGAGATAAAACAATTAGTGCCTGATTGTAAAATACTGATATTCACAAGTTATGAGGAAGAAAAATTTGCACTACACTTCGTTGAGGCTGGAGCTGATGGGTTTCTGAGTAAGTTAAGTGATGAATCAGAAATACAACAAGCTATCTCTGAAATATATGCGAAGGGGAAGTATTTCTCGCCCTTCACCAAAAAACTACTTTCCATAAAAGAATATAACCCTATACTGTTAAACCCATTTAATTTGCTTTCTGAAAGAGAAATGCAAATAGCTGAATTATATGCAAAAGGCTTAGGGAATTTGGAAATAGCGAATGCTTTAAATGTCAGGCAAAATACTGTTAGTACATTTAAAAAGAGGATATTCGAAAAGCTAAACATCACAACACTTGTTGAGTTAATCGAACTGATGAAAACCTATAAAGACTTCTGATTGTGTAGATATAATTCTACATTATTATAGACATATATCGAACTATTTGATCTGATAAAACACATCTGATATAGTACTTTTGTTTTTAAGTATCATAAAGCAAAAATGAAGTCAGATGGAGACCTTATGTAATAAAATATGCGATTATTATGGATGGAGGAACACCAAGTCTTCAAAACGGATCAAGTCGTTGAAAAAGCAAGAGTTTGGTGTATTAATTGGAGTTCAGATATTAATGTTTAGTGCCATATATGTGTTTAACGATTTTCATCCTTATATCGAAGAGCTTCATTTCAGAAGAATGGAGACTATACAGGGTCGCATTCTGATTTACTTTCTTTTCTCACTCTTGTTGTTTCAAGTAATGTTTTTAATATATATGGCATATCAGTTTATTAAATATAAACCTGTTGAATCAGTTTCCAACGACAGACTACCCGATTGTACGATTATTGTTCCGGCATATAATGAAGGCGAATTGGTTTATCATACTCTAAAAAGTGTTGCCGACAGTAATTATCCTTTGGACCGATTGGAAATTATAGCCATAGACGACGGAAGTAAAGACGATACATGGGATTGGATAGTGAAAGCAAAAAATGAGATAAATCATGAAGTAACAATATTCAAACAGCCTCAGAATAAAGGGAAAAGACATGCGTTGTACAGAGGATTTACTACTGGAAGGGGAGAAGTTTTTATTACTATTGATAGTGATTCTATTATTGAGAAAGATACCATCAGAAATTTAGTCAGTCCTTTCGTCATAAAACCTGATTGTGGTGCCGTTGCCGGAAATGTAAAAGTGCTAAACAAAAATCAAGGAATGATACCGAGAATGTTAAACGTAAGTTTTGTATTTAGCTTTGAATTTATTAGAGCAGCACAAAGCACCTTAGGATTTGTACTATGTACACCTGGCGCATTATCAGCATATAGAAAAGATGCCATGCTAAACAGTTTGGACACCTGGATTAACCAACAGTTTTTCGGGCGATTTGCAACAATAGGAGAAGATAGGGCAATGACAAATTTAATCCTAAAGCAAGGTTATGATGTGTTATTTCAAAGAGATGCCAATGTGTTAACCAATATCCCGATAAAATTTAAGAATCTCCATAAAATGTTTACAAGATGGGGAAGGAGCAATGTGCGTGAGACATGGATGATGAGCAGATTTGTTTTCCGTAACTTTAGAGCTACCCACAAAACAGGTCCAAGATTTATTTTCATAAACCAGTGGATCAAACTGTTACTCGCATACCCCTTAGTGTTGTTAATGTTTTATTTTTTTCTCACTCACCCTGTTTTATATTTGAGTTCGGCGCTAACAAGTACCTTTATTTTCTCCAGTATCCAGATGTTGTTTTTTACTAGAAAATACAACTTCATTGATTCCCTATGGGCTTATCCGTATAGCATTTTCTACCTGTTCGCTCTTTTTTGGATATTCCCTTTCTCAATTGCAACCGTTAAAAACGGAGGATGGCTGACACGTTAAAAAAGCAATCATACATTGATCAATAAGCTGCATCTCAGAGTAGTAGGAGTAAGCCTTTGGCTGAAATATCGTTGTTTATTTACCAAGTCGGTTTCTTACTGTGGTAAAACGGCAGTAAGCAATGTTGAAAATGGCTCAAGAATTGTCGCATGGCTCTTCTTATCAACAGGAATTTTGGGTTTAAAACTATCAGAATGATTACAGTCACGAACAAGAAGTATAGTTCGATAGAGATCAATATTTTATTTAAAAATATTATTTGATTGGAAATCAAGTGTATAACTCTTTTTGAAACATAATTTCGGTTAGCTATCATTATCATATAACTTCAGGACAAAATAAATTGACTGGAACAAATTGTACGTGAATTTATTTTGTAACTTGGGCGAGGAATTTTGTGGCCGGAGGTGGATAAAAAACAGTTAATTTTCTAACTGCTTTCCGCTAAAAGATGGTAGATTATATGAACTATAAAACGAATGTTATGAGACAGAAGGTATGTATTTTAGGTTTTGTTGTCTTGATGAGTTTTACTGCCTTTGGACAACAGTTTATTTCTGAAAATAAACAGTGGAATGTTAAAACATCCGGCATGCCCCTATCTATAAATACTGAGATTTATAAATTCAGGGGTGATACTTTGGTGGACGGATTGGTTTATAATTTACTTTATTATTCTGGAGACTCTACAAGCACCTGGCGATATCAGGGCATGCTGCGCGAAGATCAAAACAAAGTATATTTTATTCGGCCAAACAGTCCGGAGAGATTGTTATATGATTTTAATCTGGAGATAGGTGACAATTCTTTTACGACTAATTTTATTTGTGATGAAATCCCAATTACAGTAACTGGTATAGATACAATACACATTAACGGACAAGATCGAAAAAGATGGCACATAAGCGTGGGAAGCAGTAGCATGGATTTTTGGATTGAAGGCATAGGCAGTTTGAGTGGGCCTATACATTCACATTATGAATATTGTATTGTCTGTCCGGTCTGGGAACTTTTATGTTATTATGAAAATGAAAGCCCGGTATATATCATGCCATATCAAGCAACTTGCTTTATAAGAAGCGTTGGATTGAACGAACATACAGGAAAATCGGTATTAGTCATAAAACCAAACCCAGTTAAACAAGGAAGTAGCTTTACGGTTGAAACAACTTCAACTCCCATGAAAATCAGCGTGTATAACTCAGTAGGAATTTTAGTCGAAAACATAGAACCAGGGAAAGATAACCGCATTCAACTCGATACAGATCATTTAAAACCAGGATTTTATTTTATCACTATCGTAGATGAGGCAAATCGAAAAACCACTCAAAAACTACTGATTGAATAAGCTTAAGTATCGGGAAAACTGATACATGACTGTTATTTTATTTATGGATCTATCATGACAGAAAAGGAAAAAATGCTTCAGGGTGAGATATTCAACTCAAGGGATCAGGAGTTGATTTCAATGTATTATGCTGCGCGAAGACTTTTATACCAATTTAATCATATAGAAAACTATGATCCTGATAAACGCCACTCGATTCTCAAACATTTATTTGATTTTATAGGCGATGAAGTGTGGATTGAGGCGCCATTTTATTGTGAGTATGGTAAGAATATTTCAATAGGTGAAATGACTTTTGTGAACACAAATTGCATCTTTCAAGATAATAATAAAATACATATTGGTAAGAATGTGCTTATTGCTCCATTCGTACAAATATATACCGCAGCACATCCTTTAAACGCATCAGACCGGATTGTGAAGAGCAAAAACACAGCTCCTTACCAGACCTCAGCCCAGCCGGTAACAGTAGGTGATAATGTATGGATTGGAGGTGGAACAATTATTTTACCCGGTATTCGCATTGGAAATAATGTGACTATAGGAGCTGGAAGCGTGGTGACAAAAGACATACCCGATAATATGCTGGCTTATGGAAACCCATGTAAGATTATCAGGGAATTATAGTCGGTAAGCGTTGCAACCTCCTTAGCCATGAACCAGTTTTGCTGGGACTATCGGAATGTGAAAATAGGTCGTAAGTACTTAACACAAAGCGATAATACCCATAAATCTTAGATGTAATCGGACTTTGTTTGCTTTAAATTGCTTTTCAGCATAGTTTCTTTCAACATATCGGATAATTGTTTACCTTTATCCTCACGAATGGTATTCTTTTGCATGAGGAAATTTATTCATATTATCCCTCCAACAATTGAGAATCAGGTGTTTATAAAATTTATTGCACTATTTTTTAGTGAAAACAACAAAATATTTTGATATGAGTGAAAGAAAAAATCAGAAAACAAATTGATAAATGTGAACTTTAACCAACAATACATGGCACTTCAACTTCCTGAATGACTTGAATCTGTTGACGTTAGTTGGAAGGTAGATATCATTTTAAATTTATTACTTTTGGTTTTTGCCAAAACACAACAGTACATAAAAAAACAACAGAACCTGACTTCTTTCCAACACACTGAAAAACAAATGAACCATGGACTATTTTACTTACTCAAAAAAACTAAGCTATTTGCTTGACATGATTGAAAAAGGACAACTGTTATCTTTAAAACAAGCAAGTGAAAAATTTGATTGCTCTGAAAGAACTATCAAAAGAATGCTAAAAACCTTACGTATGCAAGGATACAATGTCGAATATTGCAAATCAACAAAAAAGTTTTTGTTAAAGTTTAGTTAAATATGAGGAGGGGACATAATTTGGCCTCTCCTCGTTGTAGCTTTGTTAGCAACTAAACTCATATTTCACTTAATACACTTGATCATGAAGCATTTTACATTTTTTCTGCGGAGAAATTTTTCTGTTTTTCTGACTTTATTTATTATCAACGGATTATTTATTTCTCAATTGTATCCTCAAACATTTTGCCTAACGCCCCCTACATCAGATTTTTCTGCCTTCAACCAGTCTATTTTGAATATGGATGAAGAAGGGCCTTTTTATCTACGAATTTATGTTCATTTTATCCGGAAATCTGACGGAACAGGGGGCCAATCCGTCTCTGATGTTTATGAAGCACTCTCCTACCTAGATCAAGACTTCAATCCTCACAATATTTTTTTTGTCTGGGATTGTGTTATTGACTATATTGATGATGATATATATTACAACTCAGAAGGTACTAGCGCAATTTTTAATGTTAACAGCCATACCGATGGAATTGACATTTATCTTTTTCGCGATAATCCGCCTCCAGATCCCACTGGTAATGGTTTAGCGCAAGGCATTGGTGCTACGGCCTTTTATGTTTTCGGTAATTTTTGGAACCCTCCATATAATCCATTAGTAAGATCACACATTATTTCTCATGAGATGGGACATTGTATTAATTTGTGGCACCCATGGCATGGGCCAAACAGTTGTTTGGAATTTGTTAACGGGAGCAATTGCAATGATTGTGGTGATTTAGTATGTGATACACCTGCCGAACCACTGGGAGGTTTAAATTTCAATGTAGATCCGCAGTCATGCACTTGGACATATAGCGGGAATGATCCTAACGGCGATGCTTATAACCCTGATGAATCACTTATTATGGGATATACTCTCCCAGATTACATGAAATATTTCTCAGATGGACAAGGACAACGAATGCGCAATTCCATTGCAAAATTACAAATTCTACAGAATTGTTTAGTTCAAGATGCTAATCATATTATCACAGGTACTGTTAATTGGAACTCATCAGTTGAAGTATTTGGTAATATTGAAGTTGAAGATGGCGGCAAACTTACAATAACAGATGTTGTTTCTTTACACCCTTCAAGTAAATTTATCATCAAGTCAGGGGGGAAAGTTATAATTGATGGTGGAATACTAACCAACATTAACGATGCCTGTCATGGAAATGCCATGTGGCAAGGTATCCAGATTTGGGGCGACAAAACCGCCCATCAATATCCCGATGCAAACGGAAACTACCAGCAAGGATATCTTAAACTGATTAACGGTGCCACAATTGAGAATGCCATCATTGCCATTGACCTTTGGAAGCCCAACGACTGGTCATCAACCGGAGGAATTGTATATGCTGACGAAGCAATTTTTCGAAACAATGCCAAGTCAGTCCATGCACTACACTATCGTAATTTCAACCCTTATAACCCTCAACAAGAATTGGATTATTTCAGTAATTTCAAAAATTGCACTTTCGAAATTACAGAGGACTATTTGGGCTATGAAACATTTTACAAACATGTTGATTTGGCCCATGTTAAAGGAATCAACTTTTATGCCTGCGACTTTAGCGTGAACGATCAGGTAGAAGATGTATCCATCTGGAACAGTGCAATTGCAGGGTATGATGCTCAGTTTGGGGTTAAAGCGATTTGCAACTCACAACAATATCCATGCCCCGAAGTAGATTATGATCGAAGTACCTTTACCGGATTTTATAGTGCGATAAACGCAGTAAATGATGGAGGCAGTACAGTTACATTTAGTGTAAACAGGGCTGATTTTATTGATAATGCTTATGGAGTAAAAACCCGTGAAATGAACAATGCAAGCATATTGTTTTCCGATTTTGAAATTGGTCACTTATGGGATTGTGGAGCAGGTATATACTCCGATAATGGTACCGGTTTCGCCTTTGAGGAAAACAGTTTTAGCAAATATCCGGGAGACCCTGCTTTGGATTATTTTGGTATTATCATCTACAACTCAGAAGCAGTGAACGAAGTATATAAAAATACTTTTAATGGTTTAAGTTATGCGAACTTTTCAGATGGGAAAAACTGGGTTGGTGATGACCGTTATCAAGGGCTTTCATATCTGTGTAATCAAAACAGTAATAACTACGCCGATTTTTATGTGAATGATTATGCAACTGACAAACATTCTGGCATTCAATCCTTCCAGGGTAGTGGCAGTAATCCTGCTGGCAATACCTTTACCCAAAACGGTGCAACCTGGCACTTTTACAATGGTGGTGAGCATTTAGTGGGTTATTATTATAATCAAAACGAAAACGATGAAACACCCGATGATGATAAAATATACCATGTTATCAAAGTTGGAAAAAATATTACTAACACTTGTCCTTCACACTATGGGGGAGCATCAACCCGCGAACTGGTATTAACGGCCCTACAAAAAGCTGCAGCAGAGCAGGATTACTATACGAACCTGATCGATTATAACAATGTGAAAACCTTGTATGACAGTTATATTGATGGCGGAGATACAGAAGCTGAAATACTGGACATTCAAAGAGCTCAGCCTGATAATATGTGGGAATTGCGAGCTAAGCTACTTGGTTATTCGCCTCATTTATCTTTTGATGTTTTAAAAGAAGTGGCTGACAAAACAGACGTGTTTCCTGAATCTGCTTTGTTTGATATTCTAGCAGCAAACCCGGACGAACTTAAAAAGGATACTTTGATAAGCTACCTTGAAAACAAGGAAGAGCCACTTCCCGAATACATGGTTAACCTATTAAAGCAGTTGGCAGAAGGCACTACCTATAAAACAGCATTACAGCAACAAATGGCCGGATATAAACATGCCTATACCCGTGCAGCACATGATATTATTCGTAGCCTGCTAAACGATACGATTACTGATAATGTTGAATTGCGAAATTGGCTCGACAATCTTGGTGGGATTACTTCCGACAGGCAAATCATTTCATCCTACATCAGCGAAGGAAATTTCACAAACGCTTATGCTCTGGCCAATATGTTACCACAGTTGTATAAACTAAAAGATAATGAGTTGACTGAACATTACTAATATATGGATATGCTGAACCTACATCATGCTTTATACCAACAAGGTAGAAACACCTTTCAGTTAGACAGTACCGAAAAAGCCGACATTATTTTTATTGCCAACAACAGTACTGGTGTAGCCGGTGCTCAGGCAAAAAGTATACTTGAAGCTGTTTATAACGAATATTATGATGCTTGTCCGAAGGTAGATGGTACAGCGGGATATAAAAGTAGTAGCATCATCAATCCAAATGAACTTGGAAAAGCCCATGGTTTAAATATTTCCGTAAAACCCAATCCTGCAAAGCAATGGGCGGCATTTTACTATACTCTTCCAGAAGACAAGTCAAAAACTACCATTACCATAACCAATGCAACAGGAAGCACTATTGAAACACTCGAAGTATCCGAGCAGCATGGGCAGAAACTTTGGGATACCCGAAAGGTTAAGCCTGGCACATACATTTATACAATTAGGACAGATGGATATAGCCAGTCAGGAAAAATCGTAATCAGCAAATAAATTATAATTTGGTAGCTCCCCCTGCCTTTAGATGCAGGGGGAGTACGCCTATGATCAAAAGGAGGTGAATATGAAAAAAACGGTAATTTTATTGGTCGTGATACTGACTATGCCGGTAGTTGTTTATAGCCAACTTCAAATCAACTGGCAGCAGTGCTACGGTAGCATGGCTCCTGATTACGCCTATGATATTGCTGAAACCGATGGCGGATATTTAGTGACAGGTATTGCAGGCACAGGAGGAGGAGAAGTAGATTGTTTTGAAAGAATTGGCGGAGGTTGGTTAATAAAGATTGATGATTCCGGTAGCCTGATTTGGCAGAAATGTTTTGATCATGCACATGCCTTAAGAATTATTAAAACCATTGGCAGTCCTTATTATTATTTGATAGGTGGCACTATTTCAGAACCCTATCCTAATACATATAACTTATGGGTAGCAAAAATCGACACTTTAGGCAATATTATCTGGGAAAGAATATTGGGCAACAATATTGGCATTTTGGGTGGCGATCAATATGGCGAAGCCACTGCCGATGGCGGAGTGATTGCTACAGCACAAATCGACTCGAAGGGGGGTGATATTACCCATTGGCATGGCGGCTACGACGGCTGGGTAATAAAGCTGGATAGTCTGGGAAACACACAATGGGATCAATCCATAGGGTCATCCCAATTTGAGTTTATCAATGGCATTATACAAACCAGTGATGGCGGTTATCTGGCAGGCTTGTACGGAACACCAAGTGGTATTGGCGGAAATGTGGATTGTGTTGTTTTCTCGGATCCCGACAGCCCGGATGCCATTGTTTTTAAGATGGATAGTCTAGGCAATCACGAATGGCACAAATGTTATGGAGGAACAAGGCATGATGGGATTGTACGACTCCTTGAAACAGAGGGTGGTTATTTATTAGCAGGTTTTGGTAGTTCTACTGATGGCGATCTCGAAGGGTGTGGGTGGCATGAGGGATGGCATAACAGTAGAATGCCTACGCTTGATGTCTGGTTAATGAAAATCGATTTCGCCGGAAATATCATCTGGCAAAAATGCTATGGAGGTTCCGGGAGTGATTCTCCAGTGAGAATTTTTCAAACATCCGATGGTGGCTTTATAGTTTTTTCTAACACAACCTCCTTTGACGGTGATGTGGTTGGAAACCCTTCTGCAGGTCCTACTATACCTTCAATATGGATATTTAAAGTTGACAACATTGGTAATCTGCTCTGGCAACAATGTATTGGGGGTGCGAGCTCAGAGAGAGTACATGGCGTTGCAAAACTCAGCAATTCTAAATATGTTGTGGCAGGCGAAATGCGTTTCAGCCCATCGGGCGATGTGAATTGTTCAAATTTTGTGTCTGGTTCACAACAAAACTATTGGGTGTTTGGTATTTCGGATACAACAGTAAATGTGCAGGAAATCCCCCAAATAGAACTAAACTTTAGAATTTATCCAAATCCGGCTAACTCGTTTATATACATCGAATCGAACGAGCTGAAAAATAAGCATAAAATTGGTATGCTAAATTTGCTCGGTGAGACTATTTTGGAAAAAGAGATCAATTTTACCAGAACTTATGTTGATATAACAAGTTTACCTCAAGGCGTATATATTTTAAAAATTATGAATTCAATGAATAGTGTGGTATCTATTCAAAAAATTATTATTAATCATTAAAACGTTTTAGTTATGAAAACACTATTTGTATCTGTGCTTTTGTTAGGCACTTACTATTCTTATTCACAAATACCCAACAATAGTTTTGAACATTGGAGTATTGTTGAGGGCATAGAAGAACCAGACGGCTGGTTTTCAAATAATACCCAGTCTCATATATCTGTACAAAAAACCATTGATGCTTATTCAGGTGATTATGCTGTTGAGATAATAAGCAATGGACCATCTTTTGAAGGTACTGCTCCTGGATGGGTTGAAACAACAGTTTTTCCAGAAACACAGTTTAACCGTTTATCTTTATATTATAAATGCGATTCATTAGTTGCACCAGCAGTTGGTAAAATCACTACCGCATCATGGATTAATGGTTCTACAAACATTGTGGGCGCTTTTGAAATTTCTCAGCTAAATTCGATGTACGAACTATTGACTATTCCGTTGTCTTTAAATGAAATACCCGATAGTTTAACTATTAGCTTAACAGCTAAAACTATAAATAATGGCGTTGCATATATTGGCTATGCTAAGCTTAAATTCGATAGTATATATTTGGACTATTCAACCGGAATCAATGAGACTTTAAATTATCTTACTAAAATTAGGGTATATCCGAATCCGGCGAATACTATTCTAACAATAGATCTACCGGAAGAAACCGTAGATAAGGAAATATCCTTTAAGCTAATTGACCTTGGCGGTATGGTTATTTCTAAAGGCAGAATAAATATCAATAAGGAAATAATAAATATTCAGAATATCTCGAAAGGTACATATATTATACAATTATCTTCAAATGATATTTTTTCAAATAAGAAACTTATAATTAGTGTCTGTCTTTAAAGTAACAAACAATTTCATAATCAGATAATTAATGTTGATTATATCATAATAAATTGTATATTTGCAGTGTTGATTTATACAATACTAATATGAAACTATTCAATACACTTG